>Ga0181520_10000282_pt1 | contig 113312 bp, 97 predicted proteins | sample PEATcosm2014_Bin_29_FD_132451 | JGI IMG/M metagenome (GOLD analysis project Ga0181520, IMG submission 132451) | Peatland microbial communities from MTU Mesocosm Facility, Houghton, MI, USA - PEATcosm2014_Bin02_30_metaG | ecosystem: Environmental > Terrestrial > Soil > Wetlands > Peat | place... | reverse complement strand
GACCATCACCACGGGAGCGCAGGGCTCCACGGGCGCCGCATTGGCCTCCAACTACACGTGGACCTTCACCACCGGCGCCACTCCGGCCGCAGTGGCTGTGAGCTTCGGAACCACCTATCAGACGATTCGCGGCTTCGGCGCGTCGGAAGTGAATTTTGGCGTTCTGCCGAGTTCCCAGATTACGGCCTTGTACGGCCAGTCGGGCCAACAGGTCGGACTGAGCATTATGCGCGTGCAAATCGCGCCCACCACCTGGACCTCATCCACCCAGACTGCAGTCACCAGTGCATGGACCGCCGAGCTTACCAATGCCAAGGCAGCGCAGGCCATGGGCGCAATCATCTTCGCCACGCCGTGGAGCCCGCCTGCCAGTATGAAGACGAACAACAGCACCAACGAAGGCAGCTTGAGCACCACAAGTTACGCCGACTACGGCAACTATCTGGCGGCCTATGCCACCTACGCCAAAAGCATGGGGGTGAACCTCTATGCCATTTCCATGCAGAACGAGCCGGACGCGAATCCCTGCGTTGTGAATGGTGTGGACGAGGGTCCGACCGGATCGGGTTGCTATGCGTCTTGCCTGTGGACTGCGGCCGAGTTGGACACATGGGTAGCGGGCTATGGCACGCTGGTGACCCAAGGCGCCACCCCGGTCAAGCTGATGATGCCGGAATCATCTTACTTTAACCAGGCGATGTCCGACCCGACGTTGGACGACTCTGCCGCGGTCGGCAACGTATCCATCATCGGAGGCCACCAGTACAGCACTGCGCCCGCCTATTATGCGAATGCGGTCAACAAGGGCAAAGACGTTTGGATGACAGAGCACTACCTCGTCCCGGTTTCAGATGGCCCCACAACCTCAATCGCCGATGCCCTCGCCATGGCCGAGGAGATTCACAACTCGATGACCGTCGGCCAGTACAACGCCTATGTCTGGTGGGAGGGACCGAACACTACGGTGCCCGCCGTGCAAGAGCACCTGGTCGACGTCTATAACAATCCGACCTACTTCGGTTTGGCCATCGCGCAGTTCTCTCGCTTCATCCGGCCCGGCTATATGCGCGCGTCGGCGACCGCAAACCCGGTCACTGGAGTGTACGTCTCGGCATACACAGGCCAAGACACATCGGGCACCCAGCACTACGTGATCGTGGCCATCAATGCCGGCACGACTGCGCGGGACATTAACTTCACCTTTAGCGACACCCCTACAACGATCTCCTCGATGACGCCATACGCGACTACGTCTGCCGGTGGGGTGATGCCGCAAACCGCGGTCACGGTCGCGGGCGGGGAGTTCAACTACACCATGCCCGCACAGAGCATTGTCACGTTCATCCAGTAACGAGATTTTCTAAATCATCAGCCGAGCACGACAGTGCGGATGACATAGGGCCAGGGCAACGGGCTCCAGGTCTCTCCAAGCCTGCTATAGAACCAATAACCTGCTTTGAATACGGTGAGACGACGGTCGCAACCGGGGTAGTTTGGGGACGCGTTGCGCTGCCGGCCAGCGTGCTGAAGGTTTACTGAAAATCCCGGCTCAGGCTCAACAGGTTGAGTTCTGCGATAAACCTTTGCGCTTCCGCTGAGAGAAGGTCATAGTCAGCTGTCTTCTGCGCCGTCGAATGTAACTTGTCAATTCGAACCATAATCGAAACGATGTGCGCTTGCGAACCTGCCAGTTCGGAGATCTGAGGCCTCAAAACAAGGAACCCGATCCGTCCACTCGATGCCGTGCGCCGAAACTGCGAGCAAGTCAGGGGACCGCAGAAGGCATTCACCACCACGCTGTCGGTGATTCCGTCATTGTAAAATCCAGTGTCGAGGGCAACGGACTCCCCGTTTCCTGTCCTGTATTTCCGGCTCTCCAGCAGTTCGGGGGCAAGCCCGCGCGCCAGCCAACAACCGTTGGCGGTGTGCAGATCAAAGTTAGGGGCCACGGAGACGCCCAGAATGATCTCGTCCGATCCCGGCGCTGCATAGGCGCCCGCCTCCATCACAATCGTTCCACTCTGTTGCTCGTACCAGGTGCGGGTCAACGTAAATTCGCCAACCTGCTTCGGCATGCGCGCCGCCAGCGTTGTTGGCGTAAACGGAGTGCGAGGGCTGATTCGGAGCGGTGATGCAAACACCGAAAGTGCCGCCACCAGCAGCATCGCAAACGCGGCACACTTCATCCAGCCATTCCGCGATTCCCGCAAATTTTCGGGTTGTGCGGCCCCACCCGCAGGTTCATCTTTTCCCTTGCGCCGCGCCAGCCACAGAAACAGAAGCACCGCAGTCAGAAACAGGCAGGAACCAATCGCGTAATCCGCCTGCTTCGCCACGCCTTCCAGTGCCGGATGCCCCAGCGCAATCCGGTAATAAAGGACAAGGACGCAGAGCCGGATGAAGTTGAACACGTATCCCAGCAGCACGGCTCCACTCACGTACGCTGCCCACAGCGGCGCCGAGACCCGCTTCAAATATCCGAGAACCAGCGCGATGTACCCCATGGTCACGGCGCCGCGGATCCCATCGCACCCCGGCGCGATAAACATGCCAAAGTCCGGCGAAAACATCAGGCGCAGTTGCGGCGTGGTCGGGGCGAAGCCAATCAAGGTCGCAAAATCTCGCGCCACCCGCGCGGAAAGGTTCTGCAGCGGAATATCGACGAGATCGCTCGACAGGATCGGAACCGGTTGCGACAGGAGCAGCAGTCCGAGGGGGAACCACGCTTTACGCCACACACGTACTCCCGCAAATAGCAACACCACTCCGCTGCCATAGACGTAAACCGGCAGCGACATCGGCAGGATATAAATCGCGTGCGTTCCCACGAGTCCGAACAGCAGCATCTTTTCGCGCAGTACACTCAGCAGAAACGCGAGCCCGATTACCGGCAATCCCCACCACGTCCCGCGCATTTTCCAGCCATGCTGCTGCCACACGCGCAACGTCAGCGCGATTGACGTCGGAGGAATCAACATGCCGATCGACCGCAGCGGATCCGTCGTCCAGACCGCCCAAAGTTCCGCGATCTCCCGGAGGATGCCGAGGCAACCAGCTGCCGCCAGCAGAGCGATCGCGCACCATAGCAGAGGAGCTTTGGCGCGGGCAAGGCGGCTTTTGGCGCCGGGAACGATCTCCGGGTCCGGCGCAACCACTTCCATCTTCAACGTCATACGTCCAGTTTACCTGTAATTGAGCGCTCTATTTCAATAGCGGCAAATCGACCCACCCAAACTCGGCTCAACCCCTTCCTGAACTGCCCCTTTCAAGGCGCCACCGGAGGGCCAATCAGGGGAGTCCGTACCGGCGCGGCCAGCCCGATAAACTCGGTCAGAGTACTGTTGCCTTTATTGCTGACCCAAAGATTGCCACTGGCATCGATCGCAAGGGAGTAGGCTTCGAGCAGGCCGGCGTCTGTACCCAGACCACCCGCCGGTGAAAGGACTGTTCCAGGGACAGAAGCGGTCGAGCCAGCCAGTTCGGTCAGAGAAGAGCTCCTGTAACTCGAGATCCAAACCGTCCCTGCGCCGTCGATGGCAATGTCATCCGGGTCGTCGAGGCTGGCGCTGGTATAGCCGCCACGGGAAAGCACAGTACCCGCGCCGGAAATCTCGCAGATACTGTTGGCGTCGAAAATGGTCACCCAGACATTGCCGCTTTGATCGATAGCCAACCCCTCCGGTCCATAGCCACCACAGTCATAGCTGGTGAACTGGCCTCCATCCTGAGTCACACGGGTGACAGTCGTACCACCCTGGTTGCTGACCCAGACGTTATGACTGGCATCGATCGCGGCATCGTAAGGAAAGGTCAACTGCGCTGACGAGTAAGGGGAGCCGGAAAGTTCCTGGCCCGAACTGGACAGATGCGTCAGTTCCGAATCGCCGTAGTCCGCCACCCAGGCTGAGCCATCTGTATCGATCGCCACGCCGTTTGGATAGGTGTACGCGCCTGTCGAGTAGCCGGTGCTTCCGGCCACGGACGCGCCACTGCTATTGAAGACGCTGACCGTGTTTCCCGCCACCTCCCCGGGAACGGGATAATTGGTAATCCACGCATCATTGTTGGCATCCACCGCCAGGCCCCAGGAGTATCCCAGCCCGGATCCGGTGATACCCTGCGCAAATAAGGGCGCGCCCAGCGGTGAAAACAGCGAAGCTACGCTGACTTGGCTGGCAACCCAGACATTGCCCGCGCTATCCACGCCCAGCGATGTAGGTCCGTTCATGCCGCCCCCGGTGTAGTTGATAAAGAGCGTCCAGTCGGAAGGCTGCTTCGCTAATGCCGGGGTAAACGCGGAACTGGACGACGCCAGGGCATAGAGCGCGGCAACATTTACGGCGGGGTTACGCACCAGATTGAGTGCAGCATCCAGCGTATTGTCCGGCGTTTCGCTCGATGTGGCCGTCGCTGAAAACAGGCCGCTGCACGCTTTTCCGCCGGCAGTCGCAGAGGCGCAGGAGTTGAGCAGATTGGCCAGCGTGTCGATTTTCGGAGCGGGAGAACTGGCGTTGGCGGCAAACGTCATCGCTGGACTGCTTCCTGTGGAGATACTTGCCAGCGCCTGAACGGTGGCAACGGCATTCTTCAGGCCAACCGTATTGGTGGAACTTGCACCCAGATTGCCTCCAGCCGAGAGAAATGGCGCCAGCGCATATACAGCGGCCGCCGTCGTGACCTCGTTGATTACGACCGGACTTGCCGAGGCCACCTCATTGCAGGCTCCCAGGGCCGTGAGCAGCGCAATGGAATCATTGTCTGCCGAAGCTGCCGATCCCGGCTGGCCGCCGCGCGCCACGACGTAGATTTGGGAATCAGCCGAGGGGCAGTTGTACCCCGCCGAAACAGAAAATGCTCCTGTGCTGCCGGTAGTCAGTGCATTCGAGAGAAGCGCAACACCGCTTGCACCGTTGCCGCTCGTGCCCGCGGCATACAACTCGACCGAAGCTCCGATCAGAGGCTGTTGACCCACCAGCGCCTTGCCGCTGAAGCCCTGTCCTTCATAGCCGCCCGGTCCACTCGTGCCGCCCTGAGAGCCAACAACGGCAGAAGAGCAGCCAGTCAGAGAGCTGGTCGCCACCCCCGCTCCCAAAATCGCCAGAACAGCGCTGAAAGATAAGCTGAAAAGTCGAAGCTGCATGAAAGAAGACCTCGAAGAGTTGTCCGCTGAAAAATGTCTATGCAAGGCAGCAGGCACGAAAAGAGTACTCTACAGTCGCACCCGGCAATCTGAAAAAATCCAGCTCAGCAGCTTTTGGTGAAAGCCCAAGTGTGCGGGAAACGTCCCGCCGGGGCTACAGCCTCTGGATAGCAAGAAAAACGGTGAAGACACATCGTGTCCTCACCGTTGTTCAGGCTATTGCATCATCCGGACACCGTAGTTTGCATTGCAGATACGGCTGCGCAATCTCCGGGGACTGCACGTAGCCGCGCTGCAGTTGCCGGCCGTCTTGCACCGGCAGGCGCAGCGCGCGATTCGGTCTGGCGGCGGCTCTACTTGCCAGAGTTCCTGCGCGCTTTGAAGCGGGCGCGCGCCGCGGTAATCAGAGCGCCGGCGGAGGCGACCAGCGCCAGCACGAGGGTCGGATCTTCCGGTGAATCGTCGCACCCGGTCTGCGCGCGGACCAAGACAGGAATGCACATCACGGCAATTACCACTAGCAGTGCCCGAAACTTATTATTCATCACGTAATCCTTTCGCTGTGTAAACTGGCGATCCACGTTTTGACCGAAAACCCTTCGGCATTTCAGTCGGTTAGCTTTCTGCCGCGCTCCAACGATTTACAAGGTCTCGGAGCGCACCGCAAACTCAGGCTATGGATTCCGCCCGGCGGGATGTTCTCCGCCAGGCGCAACCCGAGGGCTGGACTAATACGGGCGCAAGGTCGTCGTATTCCCCAACAAATTAGGCGCCAAGGCCTTGGGGAGGTAGGACTTCTGGCTCCAGGTTGGTGCGCCGGGTCCAAGCACTTGAATCAAGAATCCGGAACTCTGTTCAGGAACCCAGATAGCTCCGGAGGCATCGATCAGCGTTGAGCGCGGATTATTCGACATGGTGGATTCCCCACCAGATTGGAGGTTGCAAACCGTCTTTGCGGCCGCCACGTAGCACGGATTGATATAGACATCCGCGCCCGTGTCACCGACTGTCGAGCTGGCGGTGAAGTAGCCGTCGGACGGTGCATTGGGATAGTACACACTCACATATCCCGCGCCGGTGCTGGTGGCATCGATGATGATTTTGCCGTCTCCATCCATGGCCGCATTGCGCTGCACGCCAGCCTCATAAGTTGGGCCGTATTCAATGGTGAGTGTGCCGTAGTTTTGGCCGCCTCCGGACTCGGCGCCGGTGCTCGGGATCGAAAGCATGTCGTCCTGAGCGCTAAACCAGAGGTTTCCGCCGGGGTCAATCATGGTGGCGTTGCCGGGTGTGGCATCCCCACCAGGGTAGTCGATGGGATTTCCGTTGCCGCTACCGGTGTTCGTAAATTTCGGCGAGGTCAAGCTAGCGGCACCGCCATCGTTGAGCATCAAAATCACCCCGGGGCCGCCGGTGTTGTTCGTATTATCCGATTCAACCCACAGGTTGCCCGCGCTGTCGAAGCTGGGCGTCTTGCAGGCATACGGTTCCGGCGAGCCACCCACAGCGACATCGACAATTGCGGATCCGCCCTGCGGGAGTTCCTCAATGCCGCTGGCGCCAGTTTCTGTCCCGATCGTTTGGACTGCCAACCAGACATTGTTGCCTACGTCCACAATCCCGCTCTCCAACTTGGAGCCGGTAAGGGGAGCGTAGGTGGTGCCTACCACGCCCGCGGTAGTCATACTGGTCACGCCCGAAGTGTCCACAATCCACAGATTGCCAAGGGTGTCGGTAGCCAGGCTGCACCGGTAGCTATAGCTGCCGCAGCCGGCTGTCGTGCCCGTTGGGGTGGACCAACGCGTCGCCCCATTGGAAGCGAGGGAAAAGACTGTGACAGGGGTCTCGTTGTCATACACATAGATGTTGTCGCTGATGTCCGCGGCACTGCCCCACAGAGCGCCGGCCTCGGGATAGGCGATGGCGATGGTAAAGTCAAGCGGCGTGGCGGTGACCGCGGGATAATAGAAGGCGTTGCTGGCTGCAAGGTTATACAAGGCCGTCGTGGCGGCCGAGGGGACCGCAGAGCCGACTGGGGCCCCTGTGCCGGTTCCGGCGGCGCACGGCGCCGTCGGGCAGCCGTTCGCCGCCGATGGGTACTGGGCCAGGTCCAACAGAGCCTGCAAGGTGTTGGTGGGCGCCGAAAGGTTTGGGTTAAGGGCGATGGCCGGATTGCCCGTGTTGGTCATCAGGATCGCGCAGGGGGCTGTTGTTCCCGTGATGGTCCCGGTGGAGTTGACGCAGGCTTGAACCGAGTTAGCCAGCGTGTTGATGAGCCAGCTCGGCACCACTGCCGCGGAGTTGGACGGCGGGGCGGCATTGGGCGTTCCTGCGTTCGCATTCACCAGACTCGCCGCATTCAAAAAGGCGTGCGCCAGGCCGGAGGCCGCGCAACCGGTGGTTACTACGTTAGGAGAGCTGCCGCTTGTCGTGCAGGCTGCTGTGGCGGCGTTGTTGTTGGCCGGCGCGCTGATGTTGACCACGGTGCTGCTGCCGGTGCCGGTGACGGTCATGAATCCGCTGAGCGCATAGGCCGCGGCAATCGTGGTCGGCTCATCGATAACGACCGCGGTGGTGTTCGAAACCCCACTGCAGGGACCGAGTGCGGCCATCAGCACCGCTGCGGAATTGGTCGTATTGGAGCCGGTATGTCCGCCGGCAGCGACGATATAGGCCTGCTGTCCGCTGGGGCAGCTTGAGGCGTCGCCGGTAAGCTGAAAGTTGCCACTGCTGTTCGTCGTGGTCGAACCGAGCACGGTCCCCGCCTGGCCATAACCGTAGGCGTTGCCAGCCGCAGGAGACGCGATTGTCTTCGTTGCATAGAGCGTCACGGTCGCACCGATCACCGGGTTTGGACCTCCATGCACATTGCCGCTAAGAGCTGAAATGGTTGTGTCAGGGTCGACGCTGCTTTGTACGAAGTTGCCACTTGCGCCACAGCCCGCGAGACTCGCAACGGCCAATGCAGACGTCATCGCGTAGGCCGCGATTTTGAGAGATTGCCCACACAGTCGAGATTTCATGAATTCTCCTTACGTTTGCGAATTACTACCCGTCGCGACCCCAATGTTCGGTGTTTGGCACTCGGGAAAATCGTAGATCGCAGCGCGCCACCCATAATACACACAAAGATGGGCTTTGCAAATAAAAAATTGTAAGGTAAATCGATTATAGTAGCGGGGATTCATCTCGGCCACCGAACGATACGGTCTAAGGTGAGCGGACTTTTTCATGCCCAAGGGGGTTCTTGCCTTGGGTTCCAGGTTATCGCGCTTTTAATCATGTATTTAGTGGTCGTTCGTGGCGTCGGACAGCAGGCCGAAACACGTGGGCGGATGACTTGAGCGGCTGAGGATGGTTTTCTTGAGATCTCGACTTTCACCACAGGCTGTTAAGATACTTCTCGCCGCCCCTGTGGAAAAAAACAGGCCGCGTTTCAGTTTTTTCCTGGCAGGCCGCGAGCCAATTTTTTTGTCGTAAGCCATGGCCCAATTTTTTCGTAGTAAATCGATGGAATACCGGCTATAGTGGACCGTTGCGCGGGGAGTCATGCTGTAATGCGCTCTCTGCGCCAGGGTGCGATGCTGCGCCAGAATGCTTTTTCAGGACGGAGTCGCTTCAATGCCGAGGGGGGGGCTTTCGTGGAAATCGCCGCTGTACACGCGCACTTGGGGTGGCATCGACAATGCATGCCGAACAAGAACCAAAGCAAGTTTCCACATTCCACATGCTCGGACGTCTAAAAGACGACGCGTCCGCAGGGCACACCGCAATTCAACACGTTGTTCCATGTGCAGGCGGTTTCAGCCTGCAATTTGAAGTTCGCTGCTGTTGATCAGGGAGGGCAAGTTGAGCACTAAACCGTTCGACAACAAAATTCTTGATTCTGCGTATTCATCTTCCTTCTTGCCGCGCTATCGTTCGGAGTCGTGGCCGCAGGATGATCGCCGCCCATCGGAGGCCAGGGTTTTGTCTGCCAACGCCGATTCAAGTTACGACCCGATGGAGATCGGGCTGAGCCCCTGGTCGACTTCAGTGGCAAGGCGAGTATTCGACTGCGCCTGGGTTCTCCTCGCGCTGCCCCTGGTCGCTCCACTTTGTCTCGCTATCGCGGTCGCGGTTCGCTTGACGTCGCATGGGCCCGCTTTGTTTCTGCAGGAGCGGATGGGCCGCCTCGGTCGAACCTTTACGATCTTCAAGTTCCGCACCATGGTTCACCTCGCTGACGAGACTCATCATCCCGTGACTACGGCTGACAACCAGCGCTTCACCTCAATTGGCCGATTCCTGCGGCGCTGGAAGCTCGACGAGCTCCCCCAGCTGCTGAATGTGCTGCTAGGACACATGAGCCTGGTCGGCTCGCGTCCCAGAATGCCGGAACATGTGATCTGCCCGCTCTCTTGCCGTCCTGGGATCACGGGATTGGCGACGATTGTGTTCGCAGATGAGGAAGTCGCTCTCGCCCGCGTGCCGCCCGATCAACTGGATGCCTTCTATCTCACAGTTGTACTGCCAGTGAAGTGGCAACTGGATGCGCGGTACATGGCGCACGCTACCGTTCTCTCTGACCTTCAGATTCTCGTCAAGAGTGTGCTCCGGCGCTGGGATAATGCTGCTCTTGAAGCTCTCATCTTCGTGCCGCCGGCAGCGGAACAAGGCGGCAAGACTTCCTTCCAGGAATTCGATACAGCTCCAGGGCTTGTAACAGCCTGCGCGAACGAGCTGGCCCAGCCCGAGCAGGTTTCAGCCTTCTGATTGAATTACGCGGCATGGCCTGGGCGGAGGCGAGGAAGCCTTTAACTTGGTGGCGGCGGGCCACACCTGCCCTGGTTTTGCGATAGACTCGTTGCATATGCGCCTCGCACAGTTTGGACATAGAGACAAAGGCGGCAGACGCCGGCCTGTCTGCCATCGTCTTCAGGTCCGCGCTACCATCATTCGTTCCGTCTTTGTCCTTGGTTTCTCCTTTTTCCCCGCAAGCGCGATATGGGCGCAGGGTACGAGCACTTTGGACTGCGCAGACCCCATGCTCGCAGGGACAGATGCGTGTTCGAGCCAGACTCAAATGCCGTTCGGATCTCCTTCGGGGAATACTGCGATTCCTCCGAGCTCTCCCGATTACTCCGCGAATCCCAACGCCCAGGGCAATCTTCCGTCAAGTTATGCGGATGTTGAACAGCTATCGCGCCGGACGCCTGCACAGCCGGCTCCGCTTCCACCTGAGCCGCTCACTGAATTTCAGAAGTTTGTGGCTTCGGGCACGGGACTCATACTTCCCATCTACAGCGCCGACCTGTTCCGGCGCATACCTTCGACCTTTGCTCCTTTGAACATGGCGCCCGTACCGTCCGATTATGTGATCGGGCCAGGCGACGAGTTGCGCATTCGCATCTGGGGGCAAGTGAGCCGGCAGGCAAATGTGCGCGTGGACCGCTCCGGCGAAATTTACCTTCCGGATGTAGGGCCGGTGCACGTGGCGGGCTTGCAATTCGGCGACCTGGAGGCGCACCTGCGCGAAGCGGTGGGCTGCGTCTACCACAACTTCAGTATCACCGTAGATCTGGGTCAGATTCGCGCCATCCAGGTGTATGTTTCCGGCCAGGCCCGGCGCCCGGGCGTCTACACCATCAGTTCATTGAGCACGCTGGTGGATGCGCTGTTCGTGAGCGGCGGACCTTCGGTAGAGGGTTCGACGCGCGCCATTGAGCTCCGCCGTAATGGCGCCACGGTCACGCGCTTTGATCTTTACGATCTACTGATCCGGGGCGACAAAACGAAGGACGCCAAGCTGCTGGCGGGCGATGTGATCTATATTCCTCCGGTTGGTCCGCAAGCGGCGATTTTCGGCAGCGTGCGAAACCCGGCAATTTACGAACTCCTGCCCCAGGAATCGCTCTCCGGCGTCCTGGCTGATGCCGGCGGAGCTTCCGCGGTGGCTGCGGAGGCGCGCATCTCAATCGAGCGTATCGACGAGCACCGCGACCGGCGCGCGATGGAGGTTGCCTACGACGCCTCGGGCATGGCCACGGCATTGGCCGACGGCGACGTGATTCGCGTGTACTCGATTGTGCCGCAATACCAGAAGACTGTGACTCTGCGCGGCAATATCGCGAATCCGGGCCACTTTGCGTGGCATCAGGGCATGCGCCTGAGCGATTTGATTCCCGACAAGGATTCGCTGCTCACGCGCAATTACTGGTGGCGGCGGGCAGAGATGGGGCTGCCGGCCCCCGAGTTCGAGCCCGTTCCAGGCTTTGCCAATATGCTTCAGCCCACGGACAATCACCCGATCACGCTTCTGCAAGCCCCGGGCGTTGAGCCGGGCCAGACCGGAAACACGCAGGATCAAAACGGAGGGCAAGGCGCAGAGGTTCCTTCGGACCAATCGACGTCGCAGAATCCGAATGCTTTCCAGCAAACGCAGTCCGGCCCAGGACAGAACCAGCCTCTGAGCGCGCAGCAACGCGCCAGCAGCACTTCGCTGGCGGGCACGCAAACTTCCGCTCCCAGCCAGTCCCAGCCGCAAGGGCCGCGTACCGACGTGCGCCTGCCCGCTCCCGAAATCGATTGGGATTACGCGGTCATCGAGCGGCTCAATCCGGAGACATTGAAGACAAACCTGATCTCCTTTGACCTGGGCAAGCTGGTCATGCAGCACGATGCTGCGCAGGATCTGGAACTCCAGCCCGGCGACATTGTTTCCATCTTTTCCCAATCCGACATCCGTGTTCCCATCGCCGAGGAGACCAAGCTGGTCCGGCTGGAAGGCGAATTTGTGCACGCCGGCATTTATTCGGTGCAGCCCGGTGAAACGCTGCGCCAGTTGGTCGAGCGTGCCGGCGGTCTTACCCCCAACGCCTATCTCTACGGTTCACAATTCACGCGCGAATCCACGCGCGCCATGCAGCAGGCCCGCATCGACGAGTATGTGCAAAATCTGTCGATGGCGATTCAACGCGGCACCATCTCCCTCGCCGTTTCTTCCACGGCCTCTGCGCAAGGTCTGGCCGGCGGGGCCCCGGCGCAGAGCAGCACGCAGGATCTCCTTGCCAGTCTGCGCCAGATTCGCGCCACGGGGCGAATCGTACTGGCGTTTCATCCCGACAGCCGCGGCGAGGCCAGTATTGCCGATATCGCGCTCGAAGACGGCGACCGTTTCGTTGTCCCGCATCTTCCCGCCACCGTGAATGTAGTGGGCGCGGTGTACGATCAGAATTCCTTCCTGTTCAAAGCCGGCTCGCGGACAGGGGCGTACCTGCATCAGGCCGGAGGTCCCAATCGGTACGCGGACAAGCGCCGCGAATTCGTGATCCGCGCCGACGGCGAAGTGGTGAGCCGCGATATGATCAGGGACTCCTGGGGAAACGCGTTTGATAATCTCCGAATCTATCCCGGCGACACGATCATGGTCCCGGAAAAGATTTTGAAGCCGTCCGCGATGCAGGGCTTCGTTAACTGGTCGCAGATGTTCTCGCAGTTTGCCCTGGGGGCCGCGTCCCTAGACGTCATTCATTAACGGGCGGCAGAGCGCATCTTCGCACAGACGCGGATGCCTTCGCACCCCATTGCAGATGGCAGGAACCCATGGCCACAGATATGCCGGTTTCAGATTCACGTGCGCAGGGAGAGTCCGATACTGCCCTGCCTGATCCCGCGAGGGCAGGCGGCCAGGAAGACGAAATCTCTTTGTTCGATCTGCTGATTGTGCTCGCCGAGCGCAAGCGTCTTATTTTTGGGATTACCGCGGTTTTTGCCATCGCGGCGGTGATCGTTTCACTGCTTCTGCCCATGCGCTACACGGCAACTGCTTCACTTCTTACCCCGCAGCAGAACTCCTCGTTAAGCGCTCAACTGGCTGCGCAATTCGGGGCGTTGGGGCCGATAGCCGCATTGACCTCAGGTGGAAGCCTGCTGAAGAACCCCAATGATATCTACGTCGGCATGCTGAGAAGCCAAACCGTCGAAGACGCGATGATCGGGCATTTCGGCCTGATGCAGGAGTATCACGCGAAGACTCTCTCCATCGCGCGCAAAGTTTTTGAAAACCGAACCACCGTGGACGGAAGCGGCAAAGACGGATTAATCCACATTTCGGTGGACGACCACGATCCCAATCGCGCCGCCGAATTGGCCAATCGCTACGTGGACCAGTTCCGGGCGCTGACACAAAACCTCGCCATCACCGAAGCCCAGCGACGCCGGCTATTCTTTGAAAACCAGTTGAAGCAGGCCAACCAGGACCTCGGTGACGCCGAAGAAGCGCTGAAGGCAACCGAAGAGAAGACTGGAGTCATCCAGCTCGACAGCCAGGCGCGTGCGCTCATCGAATCGGCCGCGGCGTTGCGCGCCCAGATCGCAACCAAGGAAATGCAAATCCAGGGCATGCAAACCTACGCCAACGGGGAGAACGCGCCGCTGACCGAGGCCCAGCAGGAATTGGCCAGTCTACGCGCGCAACTTGCCAAACTGGGCGGAAGCGCCGATAACCCCGACAGCATCATCGTTCCCAAAGGGCAGATGACCGAAGCCGGCATGGAATACATTCGCAGGGTGCGCGACGTGAAATACTACGAAACCATTTTCGAGGTTCTTGCCCGGCAGTTCGAGCTAGCCAAGCTCGACGAAGCCAGGGAAGGCGTGGCCATCCAGGTTGTCGATCCCGCGATTCCGCCGGACAGGCGCTCGTTTCCGAAACGTGGACTTATCGTCATCGCCTCAACTTTCGTCGGGTTTCTGGCGGGGATTCTGTTTGCCTTGGTTCAATCCATACTCCAATATCTATCTCGCGATCCGCAGACGAGTCCAAAGTGGCACCGTTTGACCGCAGCCATTGTCCATTGGAGGTCGCATTGATTTGTTATGGGATGCGCCGGCAAATCGCGCGGATTAACCGCTGCCGGCAACCCCAACCACGTTCGCAACGATCGGCATCAATGAGTTGGAATCGAGATAAGGATGATGGGAAGTTTAGCAATACTGGTTTCTTCGTACGACGCATACTCCGATCTATGGCCTCCCTATTTTGCGGCTTTTCAGCGTAATTGGCCCGATTGCCCGTATCCCGTTTACTTGTTGTCGAATTACAAAACGTTCCCTGATCCAGCGGTGAAGTCCATACGTGTTGGTTCCGTCAAGGCGTGGCCCGAGAGCATTCGACTGGCGCTTAATCAGATTCCCGAAGATTTTGTTCTGCTACTGCTGGAAGACTTGTTTATCGTGTCGCGGATGGATACCAAGCGATTCGAACAGCTGAATACCTGGATCGCAGAGCAGCGCCCGGCATGCATCCGGCTACAGCCCGATCGGGGGATGGTTCCAACCAGGTTTCCCGGAATCTGCATGCTCCCTCCCGGAACTCCGTATCGTTCGTCCACGGTGATTTCGCTGTGGCGAAAGGATGTCCTGCTCGATGTTCTTAGACCCGGCGAGTCCATATGGGAATTTGAGGTCGTCGGGTCACAGCGAACAGACAAGTATCCCGATTTTTATGTGACCGAGCAAAGCTATGTTCGTTACATCCATGGGGTCATTCGTGGTAAATGGGTGCCCCGCGCGCAAAAGCAACTCATCGCTGCCGGCTATCCCGTACAAAAGCAGGCGCGACCTGTGTTTGCGCTTTCGGATCGGATTGTCCAATGGGCACGTGTGCTGCGATCCCGTGCACTGGAAAAAATCCCGATCTGGTACCAGCGCCGCATTCGTCTTCGCTTTTCGACGACCACCCGTTCAGCCGGAGGTCAGAAGTAAATTGACTGGGTGGCGAAGCAACTTTTTCCGCGCGCGGTTTCGGCGGCGTTCTTGGATTGACTTATGAACAGAAACCGACTCAGCGGCCCGTTCTTATCGCGGATTTCGGCATATCCGCGGCGCTTGCTGCATGGGACGCGCAATAATGCGGAGGTCGCGCTGCTTGCAAAGAATGCAGCGTGGTCGAGCACCGGCGTGGTGCTCGCACAAGTGATCACGCTGCTCTCGTACATCTTGCTTGCCCGGTATATCGGCAAAGAATCCTTCGGGCAGTTCACGATCGTGCAAAGCACGGTCAATGCGGTAGGGACCTTCGCCGGACTGGGCCTCGGTGTCACCGCGACGAAGTACATCGCCGAGTTGCGCCTGCGCAACGCGGCACAAGCCGGCGCGACGTTCACTTTGATCGGGGTGCTTACCGTCGCATGGACTGGGCTGCTCGCGGTTGCACTTTGGATCGCTGCTCCCCAGATCGCTACGGAGATTCTCAAAAGAACAGATCTGGTTTCCGCGGTGCGTATGGGCTCGATCCTTCTCTTCTTTACCACCGTAATGAATGTTCAAAACGGCGCCCTGGCTGGTTTCGAGTCCTTCGATGCCGTCGCCAAGACGTCCGTGCTTCGCGGATTCCTTATCTTGCCATTCTTGTTGCTTGGAGCCGCGATCGCCCATGTGAGCGGTGCGGTCTTCGGTTTTGCGGCCGCTGCGGCTGTCACTTGCGTAATCAACCAGGCACTTCTCTGGCGACGCTGCAAAATCCATTCCATGGTTTTCAGCTTGCACGGCGCCTTCAAAGAGTTGCGCATCATCGCCGCTTTCTCCATTCCCGCGCTTCTGGTCAATATCATTCCCGCACCGTGTCTTGCGCTCGCGCAAACGCTTTTGGTTCGCCAGCCCGGCGGATATGGATACCTGGCGGTTTTCACGGCAGCATTCCAACTGCGAGCGGGCATCGTCCTGATCCCGGCGCTGCTCTCGCAGCCCCTTGTACCGATGCTGGCGAGGTCGTCCGGCACAGGTTCATCCTCGCGGCGCAGCTTGATGCGCGCAACTTGCGCCGCCACGCTTTTTGTCGCTGTTCCGCTGGCGGCGATCATTTGCTGTTTCCCCAAATACTTGATGCTCGCTTATGGACATTCCTTCACCGGCAATTCGCCGGTCCTCATGCTTCTGGCCGTTTCTGCAGTGGTGATTTCCGTGCAAACTCCCTTCATTGCCGCCATCATCAGCTCTGGCAAAATGTGGATCTTATCTATTGCCTATGCGGCATGGGGCACGACATTCCTCGCCGTCTCGTATATTCTTATGCCTGCATTTCACGGAACCGCCCTGGCGGCCGCGTACTTGATCGCGGACATCATGCAAGCGGTGGCCGTACTCGTCATTTACCTGAGAAACGAGAGCAAGCTGCGATTCGATCTGGCGTCGAGTATGACGGAATTGCCCGAATCCGCGCTTCTGCTCGGAACTCAACCATCGCCTGTGCCGCTGCGCGAATTTCCTGAAGACCTTCGACGTGGAGGCGGCCGATGAGCACAGAGAGGCGCCTGATCGTGCGGACTTGATGACGTCTGAAGGCCCTGCTGGGCGACTGTATGACCTCCTTCCCTGGAATGAACGAAAACTCGCCAAACTCGGAGGAAACACGCGCGCCAACCTGGTTTCGCAATGCGCGGCGAGTCTTGGGCTGTTTCACTTTCCCTGGCCGCGATCCGCGGCGGCTGGTGAAGAACAGGTCCGGTATTCCCTCTTCTTTCCGCGATATGATCGAAGAAGAGCGCGCGATTCTGCCGAAGAGCTTTACGGGGAGTGCATCACCCGTGCAGGACGCTGCAAAATGAGTCTGGATCATGCTGATCCCGCGGCTTGGGGATCGATTGTATGACTTCTGGGTTAGCGGGCTGAGGACGTGGCAAAGAAAACCGAGAGAACAGTCAGGAGCCCCGGACACGTGTCAACAAAAACGCTTGAAAACCGGACCTTTTGTACGGGTGGCTCGATGAAGGAGCGCCGGGCCAGCCTCTGACTCCCTTCAGGAACTGCATTGTTCCGTCGGTAGGCGACCGGGCGTACACCGGCTGCGAGCGGAACGTCAGAATAGGGTTTCCGTTCAAGAAGAGAAGGGCGGTCGCTCCTTAGGCTCTGCTCAATTTAACGAAACGGGGGAATCGCGCCTTGACAAGATTTCAACTGCGTAATCTCAAAACAAAAATGCGTCGCCTGATTTGGACCGCGCCCCGGGGAAGGATTCTGTGGGAGCTATTAGCAATACTATTAGGGCGGTGGCAAGAGCCCAGTTTTTTCGGCTGGGAAATGATGACACACAGTTCCACGCCTTGGCACAACGGCGGTGGAGACGATATAGCGAAAGCGTACCTCAGGGCAAATCGGGAGCTTAGGGACAAGGTAAAGCATGGCGACTTCAAGTTGACCCAGCTCGGGGCGATGACGAGTGACTATGAGCTGGAAGATATCCTTAGCGAGCTAATGTGGCGGCATTATATCGTTTTTTGGTCGGCTTATTATGCATCCAAGAATACGGTCTGTCCCTGTAAGAACCTTGTCGAATGCGGAGTTTGTGATGGCATGACCGCTTTCTTTGCTATGCGTGCAGCAACGTCGACCAGTCAATGTAAGGCGTTTCTATACGATGCATGGACGGCAATGAAGGCGGAAGATTTGGTGGACTCAGAAAAGCGAAATGCGGGTGCGTATGGATATCTAGACCTCGAAAATACAAAGAGAAACCTCATTGCGTTCCAGCATGATACCGTCTTCATCAAGGGGAGGATTCCCGATTCATTTAGGACGTCAGATAATCCAACGGAGATCGTGTGGATTCACATCGATTTGAATTCTTCTCTTCCAACCACGGCTGCTCTTCAATTTTTCTTCGACAGGATCGTTCCGGGTGGGGTGGTCTTATTTGATGACTATGCAGGGCATGGCTACGATGATACTAAATTGGCCGTCGATCAATTCTTCTCCGGAAGGAACGGCGTTTTGTTTCCGCTGCCAACGGGCCAAGCAATCTACTTTAAGCACTAACAGAGCGAACACGGCTCCAGAGTGCTCTCATTCGAAACGCCAGACGGCTTCTACGCGGAACTCGTAGACTCTGGAGAAAACCCGACGAAAGTACGGTTCGTGACGATGTTGAGCAGGATCGCGTTTTCTGCCGCCTCCGGCAATCTGATTGGTTGGTGGCGCAGAGCAGAATCCCAACGGCAGGAAGAGAGAGGGCGGATGAGTGCTTACAATAATAATGACGATAACGTAGGCCATTTTTTGCACATTTGATTCGAGCCTTGTGATTGGGAGCCGGTACAAGTAGGAGGAGCGAGGCCCTTCGGCAGGTCAAGACGACTCCAAACCAATGCCTACCTTGTGGAACCCATGAAGTTAATCGTCGCGGGATAATGCTTATTCGGCGGCTTGGGGATCAATTCTATGACCTCTGGTTTGGCACTCACATTTCTCGGGCTATTCACGGTCGCCAATTATTTTGTGGGGAAGCGACGGGTTTTGTACCCGCCGTTCATCTACTCGGCAATCTGGGCGCTCGACCTCGTGATTTTCAAGGTCTCTCCGATTGAACTCAACGAGGTTCATGCGATTACCTGGTGGGTCATCACGGCCGGAGCCCTGGTATTCAGCATGGGGGGCTGGCTGACTCGCTTTGTCCCGCGCGCCGTAGTGACCACTCGGGTGACCGAGTTCTCACGACCGTCGGTATCGAATCTCGGCCGCGTCATTTTATTAAGCATTTGCATCTTGGCGGTTCCCATCATGCTGCACGATGTAGGTCAGCGCGCATCGGGAGGGAGCGGGAACATCCTGGTTGCTGCGCGCCAATCGTACCTCTACTCGGCGACTGAGGAGGATTCCCATAACCCTCTCATTGCAAATCTGCCTCTACTCTCCGTCTGTGCGACCCTGCTTTGCCTGATCGAGAGGAGAGACAAGATCTTCTGGGCAGCATTTCTGCTGTCTGCAGTATGCTGCGTCCTCACGACCGGCAGAACTTTTGTACTCATGTTGTTCTCTTCGGTCGTAGCCGCGCTGCTTTTTAAGAGTAAGAAGGACAATTTCGTTGGATTCTTAAAGTTCGCTCTTGTTCCCTCCGTGCTCTTCGTTGTTCTCTTTATTGGCCTTATCTACGCGAGTAAAGATGTATCAAATTATCGAGGAGATAATGAGGCAATCGTGCAGAATTTTGCCCTGGCGTACATCGTCGCTCCAATTCCCGCGCTGGATTATGTACTTACGCATCCCTCGGAATATTCTCAAGCAGCCAACCACACATTTTCATTCTTCCCGGAAATCGCCAGTCGGCTTGGATTCGACGTCAAAGCCCCACCGGCGTTTGATTCTGCAATTGCCGTCCCAATGCCTACCAATGTCTATACCGTGTACAAGTTCTATTTAACGGATTTTGGATTTCTCGGCACATTCATCGTCATTATCGTCATTGGGTTTTGTCAGACCGTTGTTTATCGCAGGGCTGTGGCAGGCGGAAGAATCTCATTATATTTTTGTGCGCTCCTGACCTTCCCAGCCGTGATGTCCATCTTCGCCGACCAATACGCCGGAAGCTTTTATCTATTGCTGAAGGCAGCACTGCTTGCTGTTCTCTATTTCTGCTTTCTCAACCGCCTGCAATGGGGAATACGCTGGCCGCGGTTTAACTTCGGTATCTGGCCAACTCGCCGGAGAGAAGTATGATCGCCGCAATTGTTGTTCTCTTTCATCCGGACCCCGAAGCGATTGAACGTCAGCTCTCGAGCCTTATCGGCCAGGTAAGTACCGTATTTGCGATTGATAACACCCCAGGTTCAACAGCGATCAAGCCGGCGTTTTTGGCGGCATTCGGGGAGGCAGTTTCGTACGTGCCACTCGGAGAAAACAGGGGAATTGCGGAAGCGCAGAATATCGGCATCGCGCTGAGCATGAAGAGCGGCTATTCCCATGTGTTGCTGTTGGATCAGGATAGCGTCCTCGCTCCGGACATGGTGGAAAGGTTACTTGCCGCCGAGGAGAAGCTACTGGGAAAAGGCGAAAGATTAGCTGCACTGGCGCCGCAAATCGTCGACGAGAGAGCGAGTCCGCGTCCTTGCGCCTTTCGCTATACGTTTTGGGGGGTTCGCAAAATCTTTCGTGATGTCAGCGCAACCGAGCCGGTACAGACCGACAATCTTATTGCGTCCGGATCGCTGATCCAGACTGCCACGCTTCAAACCCTGGGCACCATGCGAAGCGACTTGTTTATTGACCATGTCGACACCGAATGGGCCTTGCGGGCGCGCTCTGCTGGATATCAGAGTTACAGCGTTCCTAATGCTGTCCTGACGCACAGCCTGGGCGATGGAGTAACAAAGTTATGGGGTAAGGACATCCATCTCCATAATGACGTCAGGCATTATTATCAATTGCGCAATGAAGTTTACCTGGCGCGCCTGAAAACCATGGGCTGGCAATGGAGAGCCTACATACTTACGAGGATTCCCTATCATTTTGTGGTGTACTCTGCATTCTCCGAGCATCGACTGAGAGCATCTTGCTTCCTCCTGAAGGCAATATGGGAGGGTATCCTCGGAAAGCTCGGCCCATTGACGGAGACTTGAGCGCGGAATGAGAATTGCAATTCTTGGCACTCGCGGCATCCCTGCCCGCTACGGCGGGTTTGAGACATTTGCTGAAAAGCTCGCAACCGGACTCTCAGCACACGGAATCGATGTAACGGTCTTTTGCGAACCCGGCGAATCTTCGAGGCTCGATGTTTTTCAAGACGTAAAACTGCGTTACGTTTCCGCCCCTTCCCTCGGACCATTGCAGACCATCCTCTACGACATGCGGTGCCTGTGGGCGGCGCGGCGCGAATACGACGTCGTCTACATGCTTGGCTATGGCGCGGCGCCATTCTGTGTGATCCCGCGGTTTTGGGGCACCGAGGTATGGATCAATCCCGACGGCCTGGAATGGGCGCGCGCTAAGTGGGGGCTTGTGGCGCGGACCTATTTTCGACTCATGGAATGGGCTTCTCTCCATGCGGCCAATCGCATGATCGCGGACGCCGAAGCCATCGCCGCTAGCCTTGCCGGCCGTCACGGCAAACTATCGGCGTGCACTGTAATTCCTTATGGTTGCGAGGTGATCGATTCGCCTCCGCCCGCCGCTCCGCTTTCTCAGTGGGGCCTCTCCCCGCAGCAATACTATCTCGTCGTCTGCCGATTGGAGCCGGAGAACCATGTTATGGAAATTCTCCAGGCGTTTCAGCGTTCGCGCACCACAAGGCAGTTGGTAGTGGTGGGCAACCAGTTTGCTAAGTCCCGGTATGCGGCACGTATCCGTGCGGTGAGGGATTCACGGATTCAAATGATAGGGACCGTTTACGATGCTTCCACACTGACCTGCTTGCGATACCATTCCTTTGCCTATCTGCATGGTCACAGCGTGGGGGGGACGAACCCGTCGCTGCTCGAGGCAATGGGCTGCGGCAATCTCATTTTTGCGCACGATAACCCCTTTAACCGGGAAACGTTGGGGTCCTGCGGATTTCACTTCGCCAGTGTCTCGGAATTATCCCAAGCCATTGACGGCGCAGAGCAGGAGGAGGAGGAGAATCTTGACCGGCTTAGATCGGCTTCCAGGGCACGGGCACGCAAGAGTTATCGCTGGCAAGACATTATTTCGAGATACCGGGCGCTCCTGGATCGGGCGCACGCTGAAGGCTCCATACGGTCCGCTATAAATTAAACGTGAACCTTGCCTGAATCAAATTCAAAAAAGCTCTTATCGCGGAGCCCTGCAGCCCGCCGCGCGCTGACTCTCACAGGCGAGACGTTCGCAGCAATCCTTCAGCTTCAGAATTTGCGGATTCAGTACCGGTGGACGGCGCAGGCAGAACCTGACTGTACAGTTCATTGATGAACACTTCTTTTTGCTTCAATGTAAGCCGCTGTACTGCTTTCTGAGCCGCGATTGCCATGCGGAATCTGCGCTCCTCATCACGCGCAAGTAATTCGAAGGCTTCAGAGAAATCCCGGATCACCTGATCAAGAGTGTTGACCCCTATTTTTATGCCGCATTCCTGGTTGACGACGTCCGTGAATCCCATATGGTCAAGACAGATGACGGGCAGGCCGACTGTCAAAGCCTCGACTAGAACCGCTGTCATTTGATCATACAGACTTGGCTGCACGAAGCAATGCCCGGATGCCATGATGGAAAGCGCCTCTGCGCGCGACACTCCGCCCAAAAAGCTTGCGCGATCAGCGAGTCCGAGATTGTCTGCAAGGTCTTTCCATGCAGCCAGAAGGGGACCACCGCCCACGACGATTAGCCGCCAATCCACTGAGGATCGCTTGAGTCGTTCCAGGGCCAACAGAACAATGTTGAGTGCCTTTCGCGGTTCACAGTTCCCGCTCCAAACGATCCGCAAAGGCTCTCCAGCGGGTCGACGAGTTGGCTGCCTCGGCTCCAATTCAGGCGTAGTCACTTGGCACGAGACGACGACATCACGTCCCAAAAGTGTTCGCAACTTGTTGGCCACATCGCTCGTCCCAGCGAAAATGGCCTTTGCGGCTGCGATCGCGCGTCTTGGCCGGCGAGCCACATACTTTGACCATTCCCATGACAGATTCTTCAAAACGAAGAACGGGCGCCAAGTGAATGGCACGGCATTCAAGAACCTTAGCGGAAAGTACGTCAACCCCAAAATAGGCCCCCATACAAACGGTATGCCGAGCTTCCAAAGGTATCCTGGCTCGCGAAAACTTGTACAGGTGATCTGGTGCACCAGATCAAAATCTATCTCTGCATCCAAGGCGCGGGCGAGCCGATATGCCTGCCAATGCCAACGCCGTTGCAAAAAATAAACATCAATCATGCCCAGGGGGAAGATGAACTCCCGATGTATCCACGGAACGTAGTGAACGGTTACGTTGGGAATCACGTCCGGATGCAGACGCAGATACTCCTCAATTTCCTCTTTTTCTGTACTCTTTGTGAGAACCCATACCTTATGTTGCGAAGCGATGGCACGCACATAGTTCCACCCAACCGCATATTCGGATGCCTTGATCGGGTGGAATGCATGCGCTGACACAAGTACCTTCAGTTGTCTTACATCATTCGTCATTGAACTCCCATAGGATGCTCGTACGGCGACGACTAACTTCTTGAATCCCACAAGGTAGGCATCGGCTTGGCGCCGTCTTGAACAAGATGGGAGGTCTCGCTCCTCCTGCTTGTACCAACCCGAAAACACAAGACTCGAATCGAATGTGCAAAGAATAGCCTACATTGTCGTCTTCATTGTAAGTTCCTTCATGAGCATCTACGGAGAGGTTTTGCGGACGTAGCCCGCCTTGCAGAACGCTCCAATGACCTGACCCCATTTTTCGCCGGATTTGGTGTAAGAAATCATCGGCATTTCGACAGCTCCCGCAACTAGGGAAGCGTGGGTGGGCCGGCGAATGGCGTCTTGATGGGGGTGGCAATACCGACAAATTGCGTGATGGTATCGTTGCCGAAGTTCGAAACCCATGCATTACCGCTGGCGTCGAGCGCGAGCCCGAAGGGTTCCAGCAGCGAGGCGTCCGTGCCGAAGCCGCTCGCAGGCGAGAGAAATGTTCCAGGAGAAGCACTGGAGGCGCCGCTGATTTCCGCGATGGAGTCGCCGCGGAAGTTGGCTACCCAGACTGTGCCGGAGCCATCGACCGCAATGCCTTGAGGATGTAGCACCCCGCCACCGGTGATGCCATTCAATAGCACTGTACCGTTGTTGCTGACTTCACTGATGCTGTCGCCGTAATAATTTGCCACCCAAACGTTGTTGCTCTGGTCGGTTGCAATGCCGGAGGCCCCGTTGCAGCAGGTGATAACGGTGGTGGTTGAGCCATCTGCCGAGATTTTCGTAATCGTGTTGGCCGATTGATTTGCGACCCAGGCATTGTGATTGGAATCGACCGCAAGCGCCACAGGAAAATCAAGCGACGTTCCGCCCCAGCCGGTTGTGCCTGAAAGCGAACTGCCGGAGCTGTTAAGTAGCGTCACCTTCGAGTCACCGTAGTCGACAACCCAAATATTGCCGTTGGGGTCCGCGGTGACGGCAACGGGAAAATAGATGCCGCCGGCGTCATAGCCACTGCTGCCGGAAAGCGGCTGGCCGCTGGAGTTGAGTTTGGTGATGGTGCCCAGATCGCTGTTTACGCCTCCTATGCTCTGTTCATTGGCAAGCCAGATATTGTTACTGGTATCGATGGCCATGCCAAAGCTCTCATTCAATCCGCCGCCGGTATAGCCGGTCGCCGCAAGCGGCGTACCAACTGGAGAAAACGCCGAGGCAACACCAAAATAATTCGACACCCAGAGATTGCCGGAGCCATCCACGCCGAGCGATGCTGGACCATTCAGGCCCCCGCCGCTGAATGTGACGAAGAGGATCCAGTCATTCGGCGCGCTGCCCAGTTGTGGCTGAAATGGCGCACTCGCCGTGGGCGGGGAGAACAGCGTCGAGACCTCGTGGCCCGGGTTCTGCGCGATGTAAAGCGCCGCTCCGATGGTGTCGGCTGCCTGCGTTTTTCCCGAGGGCGTTGCGGCGGAGAAGAGGCTGCTGCAGGCTGCGGACGCTCCGCTTACTGAGGTCACGCACGGCGCAAGAATATCCGCCAGCGTATTGATCTTGCTTTGCGGAACCGTGCCGTTGCCGGCCGGCGTTTTGGACAGCGCCTGACCTGTTGCGATGTCTGCGATATTCGGGACCTGGGCAAATGCATTCGACAGTCCAGCCGCATTGGCTCCGGGTGCGCCGATATGGGTTGCGTCCGCCATGAAGTGTTGCAGAGCCCACACCGAGGCCACCGTCGTGACTTCATCGATCAAGATGAATGGGTATGTCGAACCCAAAGAATTGCATGTGCCCAACGCCGCCATTAAGGCCAGCGCCGTATTGTTGGTGCCGTTGGCCAGCCCCGGGTTTCCCTCGAGCGCGAGAATGTACACCTGGTCCGTCCCGTTTGCACAACTCCACTCGCCGGTGATGGTAAAGCTGCCGCTGCTGTCGGTAGTGACGTACCCGTTCCCGTCGCCGTCCGCGCTCACGCCACTCGCGGATGGATTCAGCAGAGACGTTGCGGACGAGCCGTACCCAGTGGAGCCCGCCGCATACAGATAGACCTTTGCACCGGTCACCGGCTGCTGCCCGCCATGCACCATGCCATTCAAAGCAGCCCCGGGGGCGCTACTCACTGACGGGGTGACAATTCCACCGCATCCCGCAGACAAGCCGGCGCAGAGGCACAGCAGGATCTGGGGCAGGAGCAAGGCGGAATTGTGCGGAACCGCTCCCCGCTCAGCCACATTGTCCTCAATCTGCTCAAGCAAAACAAATCCTCCAATACCGATCTCAGAGGCATTGGGCCGCGCTCAAGGTCCAAGTGCAACAAAAATTGGAGTGCAATCCCTGAGCGAGACCAATCGACCGTAGTGGCAGCCGAGGGCGTGGAGAAGTGGGAAGCGTTCTGTGCCGTCCATCTTTGGCCATGACCCTTTTTGCTATTCCATCCGCATGATGCTCACCGGGAACAAGGCGAAACAGCTTGGCCCTGTTCGGGTTGCCCTTGTTGCACTTGAATCTTGTATCCCCCTCCTGGAGGCGGCCCAGCCGGGCACGCCCGGGTTTCTGGCGTCGGAACAAGAAAACTGCGAACGAATACAACGGGGAGTATATTGGTCCGGAGTCGAAAAGCAAAAGGGAAACTCCTATGAAAATGATTTCTGCCAAGTCATCTAGTCTGATTTTATCTCTATTAGCGACCATCTCCTTCCTGGGATGCGGGGGAGTGAGTAGTTCGCCGGTCACGACTCCTGCTTCGACGCTCACCGGCAGCAGCTTGAGCGGCCAGGTGAAGGGTGGCCAGCAGCCAATATCGGGTGCCACGATTCAGCTTTACCAGGTGGGAACGGGTGGTGACGGCTCCAGCGCCGCGCCTTTGGGCTCGTCGACCACGACCAGCCAATCGGGCGGGTTCACCATCCCCGCCGGTTACGCGTGCCCAGGGTCGAATCCGCAGGTCTATCTGCTGGCAACCGGAGGCAATCCAAGCCCTGGGAGCGGAACCAGCAATCCCGCAATCGCCCTGATTGCGGCGCTGGGATCATGCGGTTCGCTGAGCCCGAGTACTTTCATCAACGTGAATGAGGTAACCACGGTGGCGGCGGTGGCGGCGCTTTCGCCGTATATGACTTCGCTGACCTGCACGACTGCGCCGACCTGCATTGCATCGGGCACGTCCGATGCGTCTGGGCTGACGACAGCGTTCACACTGGCTTCGCAATACGCAAACACGGCGACAGGCACGTCGCCTGGCACTTCTGTACCGGCCGGCGATGCAGTTCCGAGCACGCTGATCAATTCGCTTGCGGGCATTGTGTCGGCGTGTGTGAACAGCACAGGAGGCAAGGCTGGCGATGGATCGAGCTGCGGCACGCTCTTCACCGATTCCACGCCCTCGGGTGGCACGCCTCCCGCCGACGTTGTCACTGCGTTGTTGAATATTTTGAGCAATCCGACCAGCAATCTAACCCCGCTGTTCGACTTACTGCCGTCAACACCGCCGTTCGAGACGGTCTTGACCGCTGCGCCGTCGTCGTGGGCGATCGGCCTTATCGCCCCCGCCGCCGGTACCGCGCTGGTGGACTTTGGCACGCCGCAACAGATCATTCGCGGTTTTGGCGCATCGGAAGTGTTTTTTGGGGTGCTGCCACATTCCCAGTTCGATGAATTGTACGGGGAGAGCAACGGACAGATCGGACTGAGCATCATGCGTGTGCAAATCGCGCCCGCCAACTGGAACACATCCACCCAGACCGCAGACACCACTCAGTGGACCCCGGAGCTTACCAATGCCCAGTACGCGCAGCAAACCTACGGGGCGACTGTCTTCGCCACTCCCTGGACCCCGCCCGCCAGCATGAAGAGTAACGACAGTACGATCGGGGGCAGTCTGAACGTCTCCAGCTACGGCCAGTACGCGAATTATCTCGAGGCCTTCGTCAACTACGCAACCAACACCATGGGCGTGAATCTCTATGCGGTCTCCGTGCAGAACGAGCCGGACTTCAATGCTAGCTACGTGTCTTGCCTCTGGACCGGAGCGCAGCTCGACACATGGATCGCGGGTAACGGCTCGGTGCTCACCACGGGTGCCAACCCGGTCAAATTGATGATGCCGGAATCGGATAGCTTCAACCTGGACGAATCCGATCCGGCGCTGAACGATCCTTCGGCGGTCGGCAACATCTCGATCATCGGAGGTCACCTGTATGGGGCGTCGCCCTTCTATTACACGAATGCCGAGAACAAGGGCAAGGATGTGTGGATGACCGAGCACTACCTCGTCCCAGTCTCGAATGGAACCGTCACTGCCATGCCCGACGCCATTGCCATGGCAGAGGAGATTCACAACTCCATGACCGTGGCCGACTACAACGCGTATGTCTGGTGGGAGGGCCCCAACACGAATCCCAACATAAGCCCACAAGAACACCTGATTACTTCCAGTGCCGTCCCCACCTACTTCGGTTTAGCCATGGCGCAGTTCTCTCGCTTCGTGCGTCCCGGCTATTTCCGTTACAACGCCACGGCGACTCCGGTCTCTGGTGTCTATCTTTCGGCTTATAGCGGTAACGGGCACGAGGTGATCGTAGTGATCAACTCCAACAGTTCCGCGGTCACACAGCCTATCCTGATCGCGAACCAGACCGTGACCTCGATGACGCCTTATCAGACGACTTCCAGTTCTTCGGTATCTCAGCTGAGCCCGGTACCAGTAACCAACAACGCGTTCAGCGCCGCACTGCCTGCCATGAGCATCACCACCTACGTGCAATAAGCAAAGCGCGCCACAAGGGGCTGCTAATGTGGCGCGCCGCATCGAAGCTGGAAACTCATTGAAATTCGCCTGATTGTGGCGTCTTTCCTTGCGAATTCCGTTTCTTCCCGTCAGAGATCTGTTTGAAGTGCGGTTCTAGCTGGTGTTTAAAAGGGTTTGCGAGTCTCCGGAAATCATCCCCGAGGCGCGCAACTTGACCTGGCGCAATCCATGGAGCCTTGCCGGCATCGCGATCTCGCTTCGCTGAGGGAAGCAATCAATGTGCGCAATCAGAATCAGCCGGTGCGCCCGCAGTTCGGTCACCTTCTTGGTCGCACCGGCCAAACCGGCGCGGATGAGGTTTTAGACAAAAAACTGCAGACAATTGAACTCAGCAGACTTGCTGGTGGGCCCGGAGGGATTTGAACCCCCAACCAAGGGATTATGAGTCCCCTGCTCTAACCGTTGAGCTACAGGCCCCACTTTTTCAACTGAGTGAATTGCGAACTTCTCTCTGCGCCTCATTGTGCCAACGTCTTCATTGTAAGCGGGGAAGTCTGGCGGGCACGAATGCTTTAATCAATATCGAAGTTGAGGAAGTTGGCGCCGTGAATCAGCATCGTTTCGATGTCCTCATCCTTGGAGCCGGGGCGGCAGGCCTGATGGCCGCGATCGAAGCCGCCCACCGCGGGCGTCGTGTCGCCGTGCTGGAGCGTGCGGATCGGCCTGGCAAAAAAATTCTGATCTCGGGAGGAGGCCGCGCGAATTTCACCAACCTGCACACGCGTCCCGACAACTTCCTTTCGGCCAATCCTCACTTTGCGAAATCGGCGCTGGCGCGTTACACGCCCGCGGATTTTATCCGGCTCGTCGAGCGGCACGGCATCGCGTATCACGAAAAGACGCTGGGGCAGCTTTTTTGCGACGGGTCTGCGCAGCAAATCGTCGATATGCTGATGAGCGAATGCGCGGATGCCGGTGTGCGCGTACTTCTGTCGACGGCGGTCCGCGAGGTGCGCCGCGACGATTCCTCCGGAGCGTTCACGGTCGACGCGGGCAAGGACGCTTACGCGGCGTCTGCGCTCATCGTAGCGACCGGCGGGCTGTCGATTCCGAAAATCGGCGCCACGGGTTTCGGCTACGACATTGCCCGCCAGTTTGGCGTTCCCCTTGAAACCTGCCACCCGGCGTTGGTTCCGCTCACGCTTTCGGGTGCGGAGCACGCGCATTTCGCGGATTTGACCGGAGTCTCCGCGCAGGTGATTGCGCGCTGCGGAAAGCGCAGCTTTCGAGAAAAGATGCTCTTCACGCATCGCGGCCTGAGCGGACCGGCCATCCTGCAAATCTCATCGTACTGGAAACAGCCCGAGGCGATCCGCATCGACTGGTCGCCGGAGCGACCGCTGCTCGCGCCCTTGCGTGCAGCCCATGCGCGGCGCGATCTGCCCGCGGCGAAGGCGGCATTGCGCGCACAGCTGCCGGCGCGGCTGGCGGATCGGCTACTCGATGCCGCATCGCCGCAGAGCTGGACCAATCACGCGCTCGATGAGCTGGAGCACCGCTTGCATACCTGGACCATCGCACCCGTCGGCACGGAAGGCTATGAGAAGGCGGAGGTGACAGCGGGTGGCGTGAGCGCCAGCGCGCTGTCGGCGCAAACCATGGAGTGCCGCAGCGTGCGCGGGCTTTACTTTGTCGGTGAGGTGGTGGACGTCACCGGTCAACTGGGCGGATTCAATTTCCAGTGGGCCTGGGCGTCGGGCGCAGCAGCGGGACGCGCTGTTTAGCAGCGAGCAACCGGCATCGGCTCCTAGAGATTCCTCAACTTCTTCGAGTGTCTTGCTGTGCTTCCCCGGGACGCGCGCGGAAACAAAAAGGAAGCCGGGAAAACCGACCGCCGCATGAACCAGAAACGCGCCAGACGTTGTGAAGTTGCAAAGGTTCTTGAGAGCCATCCTATTTTCATTCGAGCGCGACTTTCCTGATGTTGCCTTGGCGAATCGATGCGGCTGCTTTTCCACATTCGGTCACGTGGTGTGCACTGGAGCGGCGAGAGGGGCGGTGCGGTAGGCTGGAAATCGGAATGAGTGTGTGTTCGATTTGCGGTGGCGCGGGACTGGTGCGCGTGCTGGACGCGGCGGAAAACTGGGTGAGCCGGCCGTGCGAGTGCCAGGTGACGGAGCGCGAGCGGCACCGGGTGGCCGCGGCGCAGGTCCCCGCGCGCTATCGCGATTGCACGCTTGATACCTTTGAGATTTATCACGAAGCCGACCGGTCGCTGGCCGAGGCGCTGCTCACCGCGCGCAAATTTGTCGACGAGTACCCGGCGGGAACCGCGGGCAAAGGGCTGCTCTTCATCGGGCCGATGGGCGTGGGCAAAACGCACCTGGCCGTGGGCGTGTTGCAGCGCCTGGTGCGGGAACGCGGCGTGAAAGGACTCTTCTGCGACTACCGCGAACTGCTCAAAAGCATCCAGAACAGCTACAACCGCGAGGTGAGGACCACCGAGCTTGAGCTGTTGCAGCCCATCTTTGCAGCCGAAGTGCTGGTGCTCGACGATTTGGGCGCGCAAAAGCCCAACGAATGGGTGTGGGATACGGTCGCACTCATTCTAAATACGCGCTATAACGACCGCCAGAGCACCATTATCACCACGAATTACGCGGACTTGCCGGCTGGCGGCGGTAACCTGACCGACGAGCAGCGCGCCGCGCGCGAACAGACGCTGGGCGACCGCATCGGGGATCGTATGCGCTCACGGCTCGCGGAAATGTGCATCCGCGTGCGCATGAGCGGCAAGGATTGCCGGCAGGAAATCAAGCGCGCACGCTTCGGTTGAAGCGCCCGCCGCCGCGGAATCAAACTCTCCCAGAGGCTGTGAGGTCTGTTCACATCAGCACAGCGAAAAGCTGTGCGCCAATCGATTTCATGGTTGCGGCGGCCAATCGCGTGACCAGCTTTACCGGAACAGCCACAGGCTTCCTAAAAGCCAAAGCATGGCGGCGATGGTCACGCACTGATAGGCCCTTTCGGCGAATACGCTCGTCTGCGAAATGTTGGCTGCTTCTGCGCGCGGCGCGCTGGACGCCGGCTGCGGGGAGGTGCACATGGTGGGCCTGCCTTTCAACACCTTGCGGTGAAGTTACGGAACCCGCAATATCCTGGTTCCCACTTGCCAGATGCTGGACTCCCGGTGGATCCGGCCTGCATCTGCCGATCTATTGACTGTTTAGACGCCTGCACTTCTCTCAGAGTGCCTGACAAAGATGGCAATTTGATGAATGGCGAAAGCCCGGCGCGTCGCTGTGCTTGTTGAGCGCCGAACATCGAAAACTCTTCCCACTCCGGCGTCAACTTAACTCCGCTAGCTCCGCTTCAGCAGGTGTACAATTTCGCTCGTGAGCTCAGGTCCTCAACTCATTCGCCCCGGTGCCAACACCGAGCGCAATTGGCTTCCAGTGGCCGTCGCTTCAGCCATCGTGATTGCCGCTGTGGGCGGGTTGTTTCTCTTCTATGAGCACGGCAAGGGTGTGGCGGCAGTAACTCCGATCTCCTCAGCGACCGATCCCTACGCAGCCAACCTGACCATCAGCAAGCTGACCATGAGTGAATCGTCGAATCTGTCAGGAGGCAAGGTGACCTACCTTGACGGCCACATCGTCAACGAGGGCAATCGCACCGTGACTGGCATCACCGTCCAGGTACTCTTCCGCGACGAGGCGCACGAGGTAGCGCAGAACGATACCCAGGCTCTTCGGATCATCCGCACCCGCGACCCGTATGTAGACGTCGAGCCGCTCTCCGCAGCTCCGCTCAAGCCGGGCAACGCGGAAGACTTCCGCCTGGTCTTCGATACCGTTGCGGACCAGTGGGATAGCGCATTCCCTGATATCCGCATCATTCGCGTCGATACCAGGTAGTTCTCCTCCATCCTTACCGGGTAGAAACTACCGAAGCGTGCAAAATTTACGCTGCGGCGGGGGTGTTTCCGGCGCGGCATGTGCGCGGCCAACAGGCCAGCCGTTCGTATAAACCATTCACCATCAACAATTTACGAATCCATGTTTGTCATGCGCCCTCTTTGGCAAAGGCATTGCTCTCTATCAGGGCGAGCACGCGAAGACGATCAGCCCGAGGCATGTTCCATGCAGCCGGGAGCTCAAAAGGGGCAGCAATGCAAACTTCAAGCCGTTTTTCATTCCCGCGCCACGTCGCAGTCTTTGCGCTGGCATCCGCCATAGCCCTTCCGGTTTGGGCGCAGCAGGCGCAGCCGTCCGCATCAGATTCCGAGACCGCACCTACTTCGGTTGCGCAGCAGCCCTCCCCGATGCAAGACCATCCCCTAAGCCAGCCGAGGGAGGGGTTCTGGGGCCGGGTCAATCCTTTCGCCAGCAAGAAGTGGGTGAGGCGGCAAACCGATCCCATCAATGACCGGCTTACGGAACTCGACGATGTGAATGCCCGGAACGCGCGCGACATCAAGGACGTGGATGCGCGGGCGCAAGCCGGAATCCTGAAGGCGCAGGGTTCTGCTGATTTGGCGAACCAGACCGCAAATGCGGCCAACGAGCAGGCGCTGAACGCCAACAACACCGCGCAGCAGACGTCAGGTCACGTCGACAAGTTGAACAGCACGGTCAACGGACTGGACCAGTACAAGCAGGTCAATGATCTGGAAATCAAGTTCCACGGCGGAAGCCCGGCACTCACCGCGGATGCGCGCGCCGAATTGGATCAGATTGCGACCAACTTGACCGGCCGCGACGGCTACATCCTGGAGATGGAAGCGCACTCGCCGTACGCGGGCAGCGCCGGCATCCAGAACTCGGAGCGCCTGGCGGAGTCGGTCGAGCGCTACCTCGTGTCGGAACACCAGATTCCCATCTACCGCATGCACTTTGTGGCCCTTGGCAACGTCCAGACGGCGTCGGCCGACAATCCGGATCAAAAGCCGGAGCGCGTGAGGACCAGCAGCGTGCATCTGATGTTGATGGAAAACAGTTTGGCGGCCAGGGCAGAAGCGTCCCCCCAAAGCGCTCCTGCTGCAGCTGGCACGGAGCAGCCGTAATACGCGGTCATCCTCCCCCCGAGGCTCTGCTCCAGTGCCAACGGCCACCCCGCCGTTAGGCCGCCAACCAAGCTCTCGCAACGCGAGAGAACCAAGGCAACTTGGCCCCCGTCTCGACGGGGGCCGTTTTTTGTGTGGTTGCAGGGCTCCCGCGTCAGCTACCCCCACGCTCCAACTTCCCCCATTGACTGGGTCGGTCACGACCTGCCAAATGAGCAGTTCTCTTGAAGGACCGGGTCGATCCAGCGATCCCGCAACCCCGGCGGAGAGCGCGGGGCTTGAAATCGGCCTGGTCGGCGGAGCGAATCTGCCCGCGCGGATCTGGGCTATGGGCGCACGTCTAGGTAACCTCAAATAAGGTACCTGGGTAATTAAAAATGGGTTACGCACCAGCCTCGGTGACCCCTAAAAGGTGCATTGCGAGTTATTTCTGAACGGCGTACCTCTAAAAGAGTGGCATTGGGCGGTTTCCGCCGATAGAAATATCCAGTAGGTTTTAATGCGCCGTATTCCAAAACAACGGGCACTGATTGGCCGGTTAGTTACCGCCGCCGTGACGGTGTGCGGTGCGGGTGTCGGCTACCTGCTGGGCTGCGGACTTTCTCTGACACTAGCCTCTTTTCAGTTGGATCATTACGCCAAGCTCATCGCAGCCAAGGAAAATGCGTCTCTAGTTGAAGCCCACGGCGTCTTGAATCGCTTGAAGAGTTCGCAGTATCCCCCTTGCTCTGACTCGGAGATTGCCGAATTCAAGGAGCTTGTCTTCCGCTCGGAATACGTGAAGGACGCCGGACATATCCGAAACGGTAAAATCGATTGCTCCGCCTTAGCGGGCCGTCCAGCCCGCGCCACCCCGACATTCCAGCCGGTTTTCCGCCAGGAGGACGGCACCATCGCTTATAGCAATTTGTCCCCCATCGAGGGCAGCAGTCTGAAAACTGAAGCCCTGCAACTGGGTGACTCTTTCGTCGCGCTTGGCCTGAGCCTGCCTCCGGATCAAGGGCCGGTTCCCACGCACTTGACCGTGACAATGAGGGGCGACGCCAACTCTCAGGGTTCCGGCGCGGGCCAAGGGGATGGAGGCCAGAATTCCTCCCTCGACACCGACGGCACGGGCCGGCAGGGTGGCTTACTGTATGCCACACAATGCTCGACTCTTCACTTCAATTGCGTTCGCGCCTCCGCAACCGTTGGCGAGGCCTTGCATAGCCAAAGCGACCTGCTTTCAGCCAGCGCTGTCTTTGGAGCGCTGGTAGGCGCCTTGATCGGGATAGGGTTATCGTTCCTTCGCAACCGCAGCCGAGACTTGAGCCATCAGCTCCGCCGCGCCGTGGATCACGACGAATTGCAGGTGGTGTACCAACCGATCGTCAATCTTGAGACGCGGCAAATTGTAGGAGCGGAAGCATTAGCGCGCTGGACCGATGAGGACGGCAACGCAGTGGGGCCTGAAGTGTTTGTGAAGCTGGCCGAGGAGCGCTCCTTTGTGGGCGGGATTACAAAATCGGTCCTGCGGCGTGTCCTGCACGACTTTGCCGCTACACTCCACAACCGGCCGGGCTTTCGCATCAGCATCAATGTGTCGTCTGCGGACCTTGCCGACCCCGCGTTTCTGCCCATGCTGGAAAAAGCGCTGCGGCACGCAAATGTGAAACCCCAGAGCCTGGCGATTGAGATCACTGAAAGATCGGCCGCCGAGGGCGACGTGGTCATGGAAACGATCCGCAACCTGCGGCGCATGGGACACAGCATCCACATTGATGACTTCGGCACCGGCCATTCGAACCTGGACAAGCTTCTTTATCTGTTTGCCGACACCATCAAGATCGACAAGGCTTTCACCGGTGTGATTGGCACGGAATCTGTGGGCGCGGCGGTACTTCCTGAAATCCTCAGAATCGCCAAATCGCTAAATCTGGAAGTGGTGGTGGAAGGGGTCGAAACCGACCGCCAGGCGAATTACTTCTCTCCAGGCGAGCAGAAGATTTATGCCCAGGGTTGGCTCTACGGACGCCCGATGACGTCCGAGATGTTCCATGGCGTCCTTGCCGATAATCAGGCATTGTTTTCCACCGCTCCCGAAGAGGCTCCTGTGCTGACGACAAAGCCGGGCAAGCTGCGCATCGTGCGATCGGCCGCTTAAATCCCACGGTAATCTGCCTCAATTCCCTCAAAGCGCGCGGCCCACGTGCCCACAATTGATGCTTGTGCACGCGGCCGGGCTACAATGCTTCCATCTCTCCGATGGAGGCTTTATGCGCCGCAGGATTCTCCTCGTCGTATTAACTTTGGCCGCTGCTGCCGGAATTTGCCCATCTCTACGCGCGCAGGGCGCGCCCACACAAACGGCCGCCGGCCAGCCGTACACAATCGAGTACTACTACAAGTGCCAGTGGGGCCATCAGCAGGAGTTCCTCGACCTGTTTTTGAAGAACCACTGGCCGCTGCTCAAGAAAATCCAGTCGACGGGGCGCATTCTGTCGCTCAAAATCGAGTCGCCGGCCTATCACACCACCGAGGACGGACGCTGGGACTACCGCGTGACCATCGTCTACAAGAACTCCACCGTGGCGACGAGCACCAACCCCGACGAAGACGCATTCATGAAGCAGCTGTGGCCCGACCAGGAGAAATACAAACGAGAAGAACAGCGGCGGTTTGAGATTCTGGCCGGGCACTGGGATTTGCCGGTGACGGATGTGACGCCGTAATAACAGAGATCAGCGATCATCGCGCTGCCGCCACTGCTGCACCAGATCCGCTGCGGCTTCGGGCCAGGTGGGAAATTCAAACTGGAAGCCGGCGTCGAGGAGAAGGCCGGGAACGACGTAGCGGCTCTTGAGGACCAGTTCCGGCTCCGTACGCAGAAAGAACATGCCTATCGTGAGGAGCGCGGCGGGCGCGGGCAAGCCGTTCGGCATCTCCCACGCCTCGCGCAACGCGGCCATCAACTCGCGATTGGGCAGCGGGTTGGGCGCACAGAGATTCACGGGGCCGTCGATTTCTTCGTGATCCACTAAAAATTCGAGGGCTCGCGCGTAGTCGAACTCGTGCATCCAGGAAACCAACTGGCGGCCGTTGCCCTGTGTGCCGCCCAGACCGGCTCGGACGAGATGGGAGAGCGTCGCGAAGACACTGCCGGGCGCGGGGCTGAAGACAAGCGAAGTGCGCAGGGCAATCTTGCGCGTGCGCGGCGTTGCGACGCCGAAGAACGCAGACTCCCAGTCCTTGGCGAGCTGGACGGTCCAGTTCCACTTCTCCGGCGCGCGGCGTCGCGGGCTGATGAGCTCGTGGCCGCCGATTTCTCCGCTTGCCTCGTCCATTGCCTTCGAGAGCGAGTGCCGGTAAATGGTCGCGGTCGAGGCGTTCATCCACAGGCGCGGCGGATTTGCGAGACAGGCGAAGGCCTGATGGAGCAGCCGCGTGGGGCCGATGCGCGAATCGTGCAATTCGTGGCGGTTGCGCGCCGTGTACCGGCAATTGATGTTGCGGCCGGAGAGATGAATGCAGACGTCTGCCCCTTCCAGCGTTTCCACCCACGGGCCGAGCGTTTGGCCGTCCCAATGCACGGTGATCCAGGGCGCGGTGTAGGGGCCGCGCGTGAGCACCGTGACGTGATGGCCGCGCTCCTGAAAGAACCGCGCCAGCATGCGGCCCACCTGGCCGCTGCCGCCGGGAAGCACGATGCGCAGGGGGCGGCCGGGCTGTTCGCGGGAATCGCTCATGGAATCAGCCTACAGCGCCACGCGGCTGCGTTTCGAGATCGAAGGCGAGGGTGAGTCCGCAGGGTAACACTCTGAACGATCACACAGTCTGGAATTGCTACACAGTAGGAATGACTCCGGCGCTCACAGAGAAGTGTTGCGTGATCTTCCACTCTCCATTGATTTCTTCCATCACCATGAGATATTGCCCGAGGTGAATCTCGGCTCCGACTCGCCTCCTGGTTCGTCCCGTTTCGTAGGCCAGCGCTTCAGAGCTTTTCACAACGCCGGGTTCGATGGCCAGGAGCCGGCTCCCCTGATCGATGCCGGAGAGGAGCCACATGCGGATCTCGGCCCGGCCTTTGAAAGTGCCTCCATCGCTAACCAGAGTCGCATCTTCCGCATAGAGCGCCAGGATCGCGTCGACGTCTTTTGCGTTGTAGGCCCTGAGATACTCCTGCCTTATTTGCGCAAGCCTTTCAGAGCCGGCCGGCGCGGTGGGCGCCGGCTGTTGCGCCCAGCAGCACGAGCCGACGATGAGGATAAGCGCAAGCTTTACGAATTTCGCCATGTGAACGGCCTTTCGCGTGAGACCTGACGCCGGCGCCGCTCAGAACTGGAAGCGCATGGCCAATTGCATGCGGCGTGGCGGGGCGGCCGAGGTGATTTGGCCGAAGAAAGTGGAAGATTCGACCGGCCCTCGAATCAAGAAATCCTGCCGGTTTCTTGGGCCGATTCTACGCGGGAGTGAGTGCCTGCGTCCATTCCGAGGGCATGTCGACCAGAACGTCCGGCGGATAATCGACGAGAGTCTGGAGACCGAAGCCAAAGGTGCATCCAAGCGACCAGGTTCCGGCGTTGCGCGCGGTCTCGACATCCACCTTGCTGTCTCCGACCATTACAGTTTCTTCAGGGCGCGCGCCGGTTTCTTCCATCAACGAGCGCAGGCCCAGAGGATCGGGCTTCTTCAAGGGAAAGCTGTCGCCACCGTAAATATGGAGGAAGTAATCGGCCAGGCCGAGCCCCTCGCAGATGCCGCGCGCCGGGCGCACCGGCTTGTTGGTGAGTACCGCCATGATGCGAGAGGGACCATTTGGCGCGTCGTGCAACTCGTGCAGCGCCTTCAGCGCATCGAGAACGCCGTCGTAGGCGTAGGTGAAGTCCAGTTTGTGTTCGCGATAGTACTGCAGGAAGAATGCGTAGGCCTTGTTGAACAGATCTTCGTCCACCGTATCGATGGCGCAGTTGGCGGCCATGGCCAGCGCGCGCCGCATGAGCAAAGGCGCGCCGTTGCCCACAAAACCGGCAATGGCGGGATCGGGCAGCGGGCCGAGGCCGAATGCCTGGAGCGCAGCATTCACACTGTTGCACAGGTCCTGCGCGGAGTCGATGAGGGTTCCATCGAGATCGAAGACGAGCAGCTTCAACTGCGCCGTGGGGATGGGATGAAAAACACGGATCATATTTCCAGTGTAATGGGACCGGCGGATTCAATTAGACTTGGGCTTCGGAGGCGTGGAAAGGAGTTTCTGATTTTGAACAAACGATTCGCCATCCTGGCAGCGCAATTCGTGCTTTTGTTTGGGACGGGCTGGCTTTCCGCGCAGCAATCGCCGCAGCCGGCATTCAGCAGCGACCCGCAAGCGGAGCGCATTCCCAACCTGGACACGCTCAAAAAGGAGCTCCGGCAGTACCACGACTGCACTTGCACCTGCGGCTGCTTCGCGCACGACCAGGATGTGCAGGCCGATCGCGCCATTGCTTTTCTACGCCAGCGCGCCGCGCATCGCCGCGCCGGGGAAAAACTGGCGCTCATTCTCGACATCGACGAAACTACGCTGTCGAATTATCAGGAAGAGGTGGGCGGCGACTTCGCTTACAACAAGCCGGTCTTCGATGCGTGGATCGAGACGGCGCAGGCGACGGCGATTGCAGGCACGCTGCGGCTTTACAAGGAAGCGCAGCGGCTGGGCGTGAGCATCCTCTTCATCACGGGCCGCGACGAAGCGCAGCGCGGCGCCACCGAGCGCAACCTGCGCGCCCAAGGCTTCGACCATTGGCAGGAGCTGGTGATGCGCCCTGCCGATCATGGATCGCAGAGCATCGGCGAGTTCAAGCAGGTGGCCCGCAGCCAGATGATTGCCAAGGGTTACACGCTGGCGCTGAATGTGGGCGACCAGTGGAGCGACCTAAAAGGCAAGCCGGAAGCGGAGTTCTCCGTGAAGTATCCCGATCCGTACTACTTCATTCCGTAGCAGCGGTCTAATGGATGTGAATGCTGCCGGAGCCGGTCTCGATGCGCACCGTGGGGCCGCCGCCAGCGATCTTGCCCGCCAAGTGGTGGTGCTCCATCGTTCCCTGCGTCGCAACGTCCCGATCGCTGTGAATGCTGCCGGAGCCGGTTTCGGCATCGAGCGTGAAGGCCGCCGTACCCGTCCAGATCTCGACGCTCCCCGAGCCGGTTTGGAGCCGCCACTGCGCGGACGGCGTTCCACCGGCTTTGATCGTGCCCGAGCCGGTCTGGGCATGCAGGCCGCCATGCAGATTTCTGAGCTCGATGGAGCCTGAGCCCGTTTCTGCTTTCACATCGCCTGTTCCCACTTGCTCAGCGTAGATGCTGCCTGACCCGGTCTCGACCGTGAATCCGCCCTGCAATCCCATGGCGTGAATGGACCCCGAGCCCGTATTGAGTTTTGCATTAGCGCCCACGCCGTCGTCGATCAGATTGCCCGAGCCGGTCGCGGCATTCACAAAGGCGTCAGGCGGGACCTGAATGTCGTAGTCGATGCTGATATTGCGGAAACTCTCATGACTGGCTCCGATGCGCACAATGTTGCCGCTCTGCTCGACGGGTGGATGGTCAGCGATCTGGCGCACCTGCGCATCGTTGGCACCCCAGTTCGACTTGACGTGACCAAAAATGTGGACGCGGCCGGCGGGTCCGCTGGTGAGATGAATGGAGCCCGAGCCGGTTTGCACAGTCAGGTCCACTCTGCCGCTGACCGTGAGGTCGCGCTGAAAAGTCGCCTCCTCGGCCCGCGCCGGAGCTACCGCAAGTGCCGCCAAGGTGACCAGAAACGCCGTTCCTAAAAGAAAGTTCTTCATTGAGCTCCTCATTGACTTCAAGATACGTGGTTTGACGCCGCCGGGTTCCAGGAAAATCCCTGCGCATATCGGTCGACCCGGTCTTCTCCCTGCCGCCTGCTCCCTGTTCCGTAAAATGCTATCCTCACAGCCAGATGCACGGATTGCTCCTGTTCAAACCCGTGACGGTGGCCCTGCTGATACTGGCCAACGCTTTTTTTGTGGCGGCTGAGTTCGCGCTGGTTTCTATCCGCGAGACCCGCGTGGAACAACTGCTTGAGGCGAGGGTTCCGGGAGCGCGCGCAGTGCGGCGGCTGCAGCAAAATCTCGACGATCTTCTACCGGCCGTGCAGTTGGGCGTGACGCTTTGTTCGCTGGCGCTCGGCTGGCTGGGCGAGCCGATGGCCGCGCAGTTTCTTGGCCGGTGGATTGGCATACTGCCGCACGCGCGGATATATGGCAACGTGGCCGCGCTGGTGCTCGGCTTTGCCCTGATCACTTATTTTCACGTGGTCGCCGGCGAGCTGGTGCCCAAGGCGCTGGCCCTGCGCCGCGGCGAAGCGCTGGCCGTGGCCGTGGCGCCGCCCATGCTGGTGTTTATGGCCATCACCCGCCCTGCGGTGCGGCTGCTCAGCCGATCGGCATCGGTCATCTTGCGTGGATTCGATATCCCCAAAACGGAACGCGCCGCATCCATCCATTCCGCCGAGGAACTGAAGCTGATTGCCACCGCCGCGCGGCGGCTGGGCGTGATTCCCGAGTTCCAGGAGGTGCTGGTGCACCGCGCTCTCGAGCTCAGCGACGTGCCGGTGCGTGAGATTATGACGCCGCGGCAGAAGATCTTCTCGTTGCCCTCGAACATGCTGTTTGAGGAGGCGCTCGCGCGGGTGCTTGCCCGCAATCACTCGCGCATCCCTGTCTATGACGAGGCGCGCGGGGTCGAGCACATTGTGGGCGCGGTGTATGCGCGCGACCTGGCGCGGCTGTTTTATCAGCGCGCAACTACGTCTTCCGCCGCGACGCCGCCGGCCGAGGTGCGACTGGCGCAGATCACGCACGAGGTGCTGGTGGTGCCGGAAAGCAAATCCGCGCTGGAGTTGCTGCGCGATTTCAAGCAAAACCGCCGCCATCTCGCCATCGTGGTGGACGAGTACGGCTCCACGGCGGGATTGGTGACGGCGGAAGATGCGATTGAGCAGCTCGCGGGCGAGCTTGAAGACGAATTCGACGCGCCTTCGCCTCCGGTTCTGGGCACCGCCGGCGAAGCGGTGCTGATGGATGGAAGCGTGAATCTGCGCGACCTGGAAACGCAGTTGCACTGGAGCCTGCCCCGCGATGGCGGCGTGGAAACGTTGGCCGGCTTCGTGCTCGCACGCCTCGGGCACATTCCCTCTCCCGGTGAATCGGTGGTGTATGAGGACCGGCGGTTGACGGTGGTCGAGATGGATGCGCGGCGCATCGCCAAAATCCGCGTGGAGACCGTGAAGAACGCGGCTCCGGAGGCTGAATAGGGGCACCTGCGCTTGCGGTTCCGGGCCGCGGAATGTTGGACATCGCGGCGAGTGCGCGGTAACTTGAAAATTGCACAGGTCCTGCACGATGGCTTCCCCAATAAGCTCTCGTACTTTCGGAGCGCTTCCCACCGGTCAGACGGTGGAGGCGTGGACACTCGCCGGCCGCGGCGGTCTCGAGCTTGAAGCCATTACGTATGGCGGCATTGTCACGCGGCTGCTCGCGCCCGGCCGCAACGGAAGCGCAGGCGACGTCGTGCTGGGTTTTAACGATCTCGCCTCCTACTTGGGCGGCCATCCCTATTTCGGCGCCATCACGGGCCGAGTGGCGGGCCGCATTTCCAACGCCGCCTTCACGCTCGATGGCAACACGTACCAACTGGCGCGCAACGACCCGCCCAACCATCTGCATGGCGGAGTTGAAGGGTTCGACAAGCGCCTTTGGAGCGCGACGCCGGTCGATCGCGAGGACGGCGCGCCGTCGTTGCGGCTCAGTTACGATAGCCCTGACGGCGAAGAAGGCTACCCCGGAAATGTGCGCGTCACGGTGACGTACACCGTGACCCATCAAAATGAATTCTTGATCGAAGCCGAAGCGGGGAGCGATCGAACCACGCCTCTGAGCCTGACACATCACTCTTATTTCAACCTGGCCGGCGAGTCCTCGGGTTCGATTGCGGATCACCGGCTGCAAATCTTTTCCAGCAAGTTTGTCCCCGTGGATGAATACATGACTTTGACAGGCCGGCTGGAATCGACAGCGCGCCACGGCATCGACTTTCAAATGCCGCGCCGGATTGGCGACATGATGGGCATGCTGTTTCAGGGTCACGGCGATTTGTACGCGCTGCCCAAACGAAACGGGAGCGAAATGCGGCCGGTGGCTCGTCTTGAAGATCCCGCGAGCGGGCGCGTGATGACGGTGTCGACCACGGAAAGTTATCTGCAGCTCTATACCGGCAAGCATTTGAACGGAACGCGCAAGGGCAAGTCGGGCGTACCGTACGGGTCCCACGCAGGAATATGCCTTGAGTGCGAAGGCTATCCCGACGCCGCCAATATCGCGCGCCGCGACGATATTCTCTTGCACCCCGGGCAAACCCAACGCCATGTCACGGCGTACGCATTTTCGGTCCGGAGCGCAAACGCTGCGAGGAAAGACAGGTCCGCGGAGAGCGCGGCCGGAAGCCATCAGGAAGGAACGAGCAATCGTTAGAATGGAAGCGATGAGTCACAACGCATCAGTTCTTGAGCAACCCGCGCCCACGCCCGACTATAGTTTGACGGGCGTGAATGCCGCACTCGCCATCGAGAAAGGGCTTGCCGAAGCCGATTGGTATCAGTGTGCGGTTCCGCGGGAAACCATGCGCGAATTGCTGGTGCGGCGCAACGGGCCCGCGATGCGCGACACGATTCTCTGGTTCGCGCTGATCCTGGGTGCGGGATATGCAACGTGGCGCCTCTGGGGCACGTGGTGGGCGATCCTTCCCTACGCGATCTATGCCGTGCTCTATGCTTCAACTTCAGATTCGCGCTGGCACGAAGCCGGACACGGCACGGCGTTCAAGACCGACTGGATGAACAACGCGCTCTACGAAATTGCGTCGTTTATGGTAATGCGCGAGTCGGTGGTTTGGCGCTGGAGCCACAACCGCCATCACAGCGACACCATTATCGTGGGCCGTGATCCGGAGATTGCGGTGCCGCGCCCGCCAAGCTGGCCGGCGATCATCAAGCCGTATTTCGCAATCCAGGCCTACCCCTCTTACTTCAAAACGGTGCTGATGCATTGCTTTGGACGCATGACGGCGGCCGAGAAGACTTTCATTCCTGAAACCGAATTCCATCGCGTCTATCGTAACGCGCGCATTTACGCGGCGATTTACCTCGGCGTCATCGCGCTCTCGATTTACGAGCGCAGTATTCTGCCTTTGCTTTTGGTCGGACTTACGAATCTGTTTGGCAGTTGGCTGATGCCAATCTACGGGTACACACAGCACGCGGGGTTGGCGGAGAACGTGCTCGATCACCGCCTGAATTGCCGCACCGTGTACATGAATCCCATTCACCGCTATCTCTACTGGAACATGAACTACCACGTGGAGCACCACATGTACCCGCTGGTGCCCTACCACGCGCTGCCGCGGTTGCATGCCGCCGTGAAGGACGACTGCCCAGCGCCCTACACGAGCATCTTCAACGCATGGCGTGAGATCCTTCCGGCGGTCAGAAAGCAGATGAGGGACCCGGCGTACCACGTGAAGCGCCGGCTGCCCGAGCCCAAGGCGCGCAAGCGCGAAGCCTGCTATGCGTCGGATGCGCAACCCGATGCCGCGGGATGCGTGGCGGTGTGCGCGGCAGCCGATCTGCGACGCGCCGATGCGATTCGCTTCGACCACGCCAGAAAAACCTACGCCGTCTATCGCGACGAAGACGGCCGTCTCTACGCGACCGACGGCCTTTGCACCCACGGTAATACCCACCTTTCCGACGGCCTGGTGATTGGCGGCATCATCGAGTGCCCGAAGCACAACGGGCGCTTCCATCTCGCGGATGGCTCGCCGGCGCGAGCGCCGATTTGCCGTGGCCTGGCGACTTATCCCGTAGAAGAACGCGACGGCCGCATCTTCGTCGATGTACTGCATCCCGGCGGCGTGGGAGCACGTGCGCATACAGCGTTCAAGTTCCGCGTGGTGAGCAACCGGAGCGTCGCGACCTTTATCAAGGAGCTCGTTTTGGAGCCGGAGGACGGCGCAGCCGCCATCGGCTTTGCTCCGGGCGACTATCTGCAACTCGACATCCCCGCATACGATTCCATCCGTTTCCGCGACTTCGATATTCCCGAGCCGTTCGCTACGGTGTGGAGGAATCAGCACGTCTCCGATCTTGTAGCGCAGAACCAGCAGTCAGGACGCCGCAACAACTACTCGCTGGCCGGCAATCCCAGGACGGAGCGGCTACTGCGCTTCAATGTCCGCATCGCCACACCGCCGCCGGGACAGGAGTGCTCGCCCGGCGTGGGTTCCAGCTACGTCTTCAGCCTGAAACCGGGCGATACGGTTACAGCGATCGGCCCCTTCGGCGACTTTCACATCAAGCCCACACAACACGAAATGGTCTACATCGGAGGCGGCGCGGGCATGGCTCCGTTGCGCGCCCACCTTTCGCACCTGCTGGAATCGGAGCGCAGCGCCCGCAAAATCAGTTACTGGTACGGGGCGCGCTCGCGCCAGGAGATTTTCTACGAGGAGTATTTCCGCGCGCTCGAGGCCAACCACCCGAATTTCTCATTCCATCTCGCGCTCTCGTCGCCGCTGCCTGGCGACAACTGGACCGGGCACGAGGGATTCATTCACGAGGTGGTGCTGGAAAAGTACCTCCGCGATCACCCGCATCCGGAAGCGGCCGAGTATTACCTGTGCGGCCCGCCGCAAATGATCAAGGCTTGCACCCGGATGCTCGAGTCGATTGGCGTCTCCGCGCGGCAAATCGCGTACGATGAGTTCTAATGATGACTTCACCCGGCGCTAACCCTCCCGATGCTTCGCGCGATCCGCGCCTGCGGGTTTTTATGAACCTGCAGGCTTTTAGCGACATGCCGCAACAGGCGAATGGTCTTAGAGCAATTTGCGACGCCGGCTACGACGGTGTGCAATTCTCGCAGCCGCTTGATGGTGCGCGCAAGGACGAAGCACTTGGTCTGGGATTGGGCGTTTGCGGAAGCGGACGCGTGAACACGCCGACGGAAGCCGCGCCGCTGGCTCAAGCGGCGAGCGAAGCCGGCCTGGAATGCCTTACACTGCACGTGGGCTGGGGCACGGAGACGGACGATGAGGCGGCCGCGCTGATCGAATCTGTTCTTTCAGCTTCCAGGCAATTCTCGATTCCGCTATATCCAGAGACGCACCGCGCTACGATCTTTCAGGACCCCTGGCGCACGGTGAAGTTCCTTGAGCGCTTCCCGGAGCTGGAATTCAATGGCGATTTCTCGCACTGGTACACGGGCACCGAGATGGTCTACGGCGGATTCGAGAACAAGATGGAGTTCTTCCGGCCCGTGCTGGGCAGGATCGGCTTTATGCACGGCCGCATCGGCAACCCCGGCTGCATGCAAGTTGATATCGGCGACGGCTCGGCGGACGGGCGCCCGTACGTCGCTCACTTTCGCGCACTGTGGACTGCCTCGTTTCTTGGCTATTTATTGAGAAGGCCGCTCTGCGACCGGTTCTGCTTCACGCCTGAGCTGCTGGGGCCGGAGTTCTACTACGCGCGAATTTTTGACGGACGCGAAGAATCGGATCGCTGGCAGCAGTCGCTGGTGCTGGTACGCATGGCGCGTGAGTGCTTTGCCGAAGCGCGGCGGCGTTGGGAGGTTCCGAACCACACAGCCTAACTTCTCTGCCTGTGCGGTTGGCTCAATTGATGCCGCATTCACGTGCGCGACCGCCCCCGCGCGTGCAAATACGGGTGATTTCGATGAAAATAGAGTAGAACGAATTTTTCAGGCAGGACTGAGGAACGATTGAAAGCTACCCATTTGGAAATCCAGAATTGGACAACTGAAGAATTTGAGCGCCTGGTTCTTGCATGCAAACCAAAGGTCGCGGTGTTCGATTGCGACGGAACGCTCTGGAGCGGCGACGCAGGTTACGGATTCATGGCCTGGACGCTGGAGCGGGGACTGGTGTCGCGCTCGACTAATGACTGGTTGGACACACGCTACCGCGATTACCGGGCAGGCAACGTGAGTGAAGAGGCGATGTGCGGCGAGATGGTGCAGATGTACGCCGGCCTCCGTGAGGCGGAGCTGCGCGCGGCCGCGGCCAGGTATGTCGACAAGTTCGTGCGCCAGCGCATTTTTGAGGAGCTGTTTGCGCTGGTAGCCAAATTGAAGAATGCCGGGACCGAGATCTGGGCAGTGAGCTCGACCAATCGCTGGGTGATCGCCGAGGGCCTGCGCGATTTTGGGATTCCGGATGAGCGCATTCTGGCGGCCGAGGTGCGCGTCAAGGACGGCATCATTACCAGCGAGATTATTGACGTGCCCACGGACGAGGCCAAGGCGACGGCCCTCCGGCGCGTTGGCCTTCCCCACCCCGATGCGGTCTTCGGCAATTCCATCCACGACCTGGCAATGCTGGAGATGGCGCGATGCGCCTTCCCGGTCAATCCTTCTCCCGCGCTCAAGGAAGCGGCGGCGAAGAATGGCTGGGGTTACTACCGACCCAAGGCTGCCGAAGGGATCGATGCCGCCGTAATGGGCGAATCGGCCAGCCAGGGCTAGTTACCCACAAAACCCCGGCGTCCGCACGATCCAATCTTCGAATCGCATTCGATTTACAGGGTTTACACTAGACGCGTGGATGAAGTCGAGACAGGTTCCGGCCGTCGGCCCGCAGCTCCCGCTCTCCGCTTTGTGGCGGCCGCGCTGATCGTGCGCGATCGACAGGTCCTGATCGGACAGCGCAGGGCAGACCAGCCCATGGCCTCGTTGTGGGAGTTTCCCGGCGGAAAAATCGAGCCCGGCGAGAGCGCGCAGGAGGCTTTGGCGCGCGAACTGTCAGAAGAGCTCGGCATTCGCGCCGAGGTCGGGCCCGCGGTCACACGCATCCGCCACCACTACCGCCGTGGGGGCGCCGTGGACCTGCAATTCTTCGCGGTGCGCGAGTTTGCCGGCGAGATCGACAACCAGATTTACCAGCAGGTGCGCTGGGTCAAGCTCGAAGACCTGACCGGCTACGAGTTCCTGGCAGCGGACCGCGGATTGATCAAGGATCTGGCTGCGGGCAAGCTACTTTAAGAACAGCAGACAGCTTTCCCGCTGGCCTCCTCACGAGCCTTGCGCCGCAAGCTGTCCGATTTAAGCTGCTGGCTGTTTCCTACGGCACGCGATTCAATGTGATGGAACCGTGCATCACCTGATCGGTCAAGGTGACCGTGTTGGGCCCGTTGAACACGTAGGAGTCCGTGGCGCCAGATGGCTTGGCCGTGGGCTGGGTGACGTAGTAGCCGCCCGCTGTGCCGGTCGCGTGATAGATCTTCTGCGTTCTCGGCTGCCAGTCTGTGACCGAAAAGATGATGGTATTGGGAGCGGCCAGCGTGTACGGCCCGGACTGCTCGGTCATGAGCGTGCCCGATTGCGCGGTCTGCGTGTATTGCCCGTTGGCCTGGATCACGAGGGTGAGCGTAATGCCCTGGTAAACACCGCGCCACTGGCCGACGAAGTTGTTCTGCTGCGCCGCTGCGGCCGTTGCGCCCAGCACCGCAATGGCGGGAAGAACGAGCCTGCCCATGCGGAGAAACTTGTCCGCAACGACTGAAGTGAGAAGCGACTTTTTATCGCAACCTCCTGGGATTTCCGGGGGATTGCAGGGATCATAGCAGCCGGTCGGCGGGTCAGCAAGTCGGCAGGTTAGCCCGTTAGCGATTGCGGTTCCCACCCTTTTCCGCAAAAGACGCGCGGAAAAGGATGGGGCACGGGAAGTTTCCTTCCGGGCTGACCTGCTAGCTTGCTGACTTTCTGACCCGCTGCTTTAATGTCCGGTCATCAAACCCCACAGCATGGCAAACGTCATGCCGATCACGATGATGCTGGTGGCCCAGGCGACGACATTCCACACGCGCGAGTTCTTGTATTTGCCCATGAGGTCGGTGCGGTTGATGAGCATCAGCATGAGGATGATGACGACCGGCAGCAGTACGCCGTTGAGCACCTGCGAGAGAATGGCCACGTTGATCAGTTGCGCGTCCGGGAGCAGCAGCACCGTAAGCCCACCGCCGACGATGAGCAGCGTATAGAGCCAGTAGAAGAATGGCGCCTCGCGGAAATTCTTGTCGACGCCCGATTCCACGCCCAGGCCTTCGCACACGGTGTAGGCCGTGGAAAGCGGCAGGATGGACGCCGCAAAGAGCGATGCGTTGAAGAGCCCGAAGGCGAAGAGGATGAAGGCGTAGTCGCCGGCCAGGGGGCGCATGGCTTCGGCCGCGTCGGCGGCAACCTGGATGGCGCCCATGCCGTGCACGAAAAGTGTGGCCGCGCAAGCCACGATGATGAACCAGGCGATAATGTCGGTGAACAAGCAGCCCACGATGACGTCGAGGCGCGAGGCGGCATAGTCCTTTACGCGAATTCCCTTCTCCACGATCGACGACTGCAGGTAAAACTGCATCCACGGTGCAATCGTGGTGCCCACCACGCCGATGGCCATATAGATGTAGCTCTCGTTCCACACGGAGCGTTTGGGCAGCATGACGGTGGCGCGCAGAGACTCGTGCCAGTCGGGCTGCGCGAGAACGCCGGCAAAGATATAGGCAATGTAGACCAGCGAGGCGGTAAGGAAGATTTTCTCGGTGCTTTTGTAGTCGCCGCGCAGCACCAGCGCCCATACGAGAAAGGCGCAGATGGGCACAGAGATGAACTTGGAGACGTGAAACAAGTGCAGCGAGCCGGCGATGCCAATGAACTCGGTGACCACGTTGGTGTAGTTGACCACCACCAGCAGCACCATGAGAACGAACGTGATGCGCAGGCCGAACTCTTCGCGGATGAGGTCGCTGAGCCCCTTGCCCGTGACCACCCCCATGCGACTGCACATCTCCTGCACCACGATGAGCGCGATGGTGATGGGGATCATGGTCCACAGCAGGGTGTAACCGTACTGTGCGCCGGCCTGAGAGTAGGTAAAGATGCCACCGGAGTCGTTATCGACATTGGCAGTAATGAATCCGGGGCCGAGAACGGCCAGAAAGAGAAGGATCCGGATTCGCCAGCGCTTCCACATGTCGATGCGAGTTCCTATGGCGGATTCATTTTGGTCTTTTTGAGGCGCGGAAAACTTTTCCTTCCTGACCATAACAGGCTGGACGGTGGTGGCACGAGCCGCCTCGCGATTTTTTGGGCGCGCGGTGTGGCAGGGTGCGGAATGCTTCCAATAATGTCTGTGCTAGAATTCGCTGTCGCATTGCCGGAGCACGCAAGCGTCTCCGAAAAGCGGTCCGAGAGAAAGCAGAATGATGAATCCTCCGCGCCTTGGCAATCATGAATGGAACCGCCGCGAATTTCTTCGCCTCGGAATGCTGGCGTCGGCTGCACTGGCGAATGGAAAACTCTCGTTCGCCGCCGAAGAGACGCATCCCGGCGTGAAGTACTACGGCGTATTACAACCGCTGGCCCCCGGAGCCGTGCGGCCCGAGGGCTGGCTGCGTTACTGGCTCGAGAAACAAGCCGCACAACTGGGCTCGCAACTGCCGCAGGTCTCCTGGCCGTTCAGCGCTGCCTATTGGGCAGGCGAGGAGACGGCCGCGTCCTGGTGGCCGTGGGAACAGAAGGCCTATTGGCTCGACGGAGCCACGCGGCTGGCCCTTGTGCTCGAGGACAAGGAATTGATGGCGCAGGTGCGCGCCACGCTCGACTACACGCTCGCGCACGCCGCGGACAATGGCTATCTCGGCCCGAAATTCTTTGAAGATCCCGTGGGCGATTTTCATCGCTGGCCGCAGAACGTGCTGTTCCGCAGCCTGGCAGCCCTCTCCGATGCGACGGCCGTGCCGGACGATCCTGAAAGCGTCGACATTCCCGCGGCATTGCGCAAACACTTCCTCGGGGACCAGGCGGACTACGGCAAACCGGTGAGAAACATCACCAATGTGGAGGGAATGCTGTGGACGTACGCGCGCACCGGCGACCCGGCCCTGCTGGAACTGGCCGAGAATGCCTGGGGCGAATTCACGGAAAATGAAAACCCGGGTTACGCCGACATGGCGGATATGCGCGTGTTCGCCGCCACTCCGATTGACTGTCACGGCGTCACCTACGCCGAGATCATGAAGCTGCCCGCCCTTCTCTATCTCTACACGGGAAACCCGCAGTTTCTTCGCTTTGCCGCGGCGGCGGAGCGACGCATCTTCGACCATCACATGCTCATCGACGGCATTCCTTCCACCACGGAGGCATATCGCACCATCACGTCGCTCGATTCCCACGAGACCTGCGACATTTCCGATCACACCTGGTCATGGGGCTACATGCTGATGGCCAGAGGTCATGCGGTGTGGGCCGACCGCGTGGAGCGCGCCTGCTTCAATGCCGCGCCCGGAGCCATTAAAAAGGATTGGAAGGCGCTGCAGTATTTTTCCTGCCCCAACCAGTTCCTGGCCACGCTCGACTCCGATCACAACGTGATGGAGCACGGCGGGCGGAAGATGGCGTACCAGCCTAATCCCGGGCAGAACACCGCCTGTTGCGGCGGCAATGTGCATCGCATCTTCCCCAACTACGCCATCCGCATGTGGATGAAAACTGCGGACGGCGGACTGGCGGCCGTGTTGTACGGCCCGTCAACGGTGACCGCTCGCGTGGGCCGGGATGCGAGCCTCGTGCGCATTGCGCAGACCACCGATTATCCATTCCGCGATCGCATCGAATTGAACTTCGACGCCGAGCGGCCGGTCACATTCCCGCTTGCGCTGCGCGTGCCCGGATGGTGTTCCGCGCCGCGCCTCGAGCTTAACGGTAAGCCGGCGCCGGCGGTGCATGACGAGAACGGATTCATCGTCCTGCGCCGCACTTTCACGCCCGGCGAACGCATTGCGCTGACTCTGCCGATGAAGCTGGCCGTCACGCATTGGCCGCAGAACGGCATAGGCATCGAGCGCGGTCCCATCGTCTACTCTCTGCCCATCAAGGAGAACTGGACGCCGCGCGTAGAGCCGAAATACACCACCGAGGAATTTCCCGGTTGGGAAGCTACGCCGGCCAGCGAGTGGAACTACGGCCTCGCCGTCGATACGGAAAAGCTCGAGAGCGAGGTGCACGTGAGAAACGACTTCGGGCCCGTGCCCGGACCAATTGTCGACCCGTGGGAAAATCCTCCCGTCACGCTGAGCGTACCCGTGAGAAAGATCGAGGGGTGGGAGCTCGAAGCGAATCCCGACCGGCTGGAACAAGAGTTCACTCCGCCGCTGCCGGACTTAAGTCTCAACCGGCCTGCCGGGGAAGTGGAGCGCGTATCGCTGGTTCCGTACGGCGCAACGCAGTTGCGGCTCACGGTGTTCCCGGCCGTCCCTCGCTGAGGGAGCATGGCCCGGGCCGTCGCTTCTCAGTGCTGGCCTTCGAACCATTCCTTCACGTCGGGATAGAACGCGAGGTAGCAGAAGATAAAGCCGTTCAGTGCGATCGAGGCCATCAGCACGGGCATTTCCCCCGGATCAATGTTGCTGCCCACCCCCGAGGCCACGCCGGCGAAGTAGCCGATCGCGGCCTTGGCGACGAACGCTCCGGAGTAGAACATCGCGACCCAGCGAACTTTCCAAGAGTGGTTCCACCACATGAAGCCAACGACACCGGTAAAGACCGCCGAAATCAAAAGGTAGACCATGACCAATTCGCGCGCTTCCTGAGCCTTCTGCGCCTGCGAATCGCTGTCGCCCCCTTCCACAGGATACTGAATTCCCTGCAGCGCAGCATCCCTCTGCATCTCCTCATTCTGCCTTGCGGCCTCCTGGCGAGCGTCCTCTCCCGGCAGGAAATGGCCCAGGCTGCCCACAAGCCAGGTGGAGGCGCTGGACTGGGGAAACACGGCCAGGATGCTCAACAGGAGTACGTAGCAGCCGACCCGGCAAAAGAGGTACCAGGTAAACACTCTGATACCAATGGGGGCCTTCTTCTCGACCCAGACGTTCTCTTTTTTCACCGCCTCATGAATTTCGCGCAGCTTTTGCTGGCTCTCGGCTTCAATCGTCTCGAGACCGACGGACTCCGCCGCCTGCGCCTTGTACACGTCGGTGATAGGCTCCCACTTGTAAACCGGCTCCACGGTTTTCCCCTCCTCTTCGGCGCTCCGAATGCAGGGCCGCGAACGGCGCCTGGCGGCAAAGACTGCCGCACAACTCGGGCCCGGACCTTATGGAACTCACGCCAGCGCATTCCATTCGGGGCCCGCAAAATGCCTGGGACACCTTGAGAATGCCGGCGCAGTTGGGGGATTTCGCGGTCAGTGTAGCATGTGGCCAAAGCGCGCATGATTACTGGCTTGATGCGGGGGCGCTACAAAAGTTCTTGCGGTAAGCGGAGAAAAAGGACCGGCGCCTGTGGGCTCGTGTGGCGTCCCTGCAGCTCGTCGCACGAAGGCGGAAGGTAGAAACAACCGCAGATCCCTCGATCCCGTTTGGCCCGGAAATGGGCCAAGCTTCGCTCAGGATGACAGCGATCTTTATGCTGCGAACTTCAGAGGCAGGACATGAGCAGCACTATTTAACTAGGCAATAGCCGCAAGCACGGGTTCGATCTGCATCGTGTTGGCGCTCCCGCTCAGAAGGCGCTCCACGACGTCGGCCGCGCCGTAGCTTTCACGCCCCGGCGCGATGAACTGCGCAATCGTATTCAGGTCGTCGCCCACCGTGATCAAAGCCGGCTCTTCCAAACCGTCCCTGCGCGTCTGGGCGAGCCCGATATTTGCCATGAGCGTATTGCACAAGCACTTGCGCCCCACGGTTTCCTCGATCTTGCCGCCCTTGGCCACGTAGTTTTCAACCGGCTCCGCCGAGCAGCGGTAGCCGATTTCGCCCTCGCGCACCACATACGGTTCGCGCAAGTAGCCCAGATCGCAGATTCGGGTCCGCGCCTCGTAAACATCGGGCGCTGAAGTGGTGCCTTCGAGCTGCGCAACCTTGAACGGAAATCCCGTGGGCGACGCCAGCGGATCGGTAAATACCTCGCCTGTTCCCGCAATCGCCTGCCGGATCAGCCGCGCCTTCAGGTCGGCTGCCATGCCCGATTCCCTGCTAAACGCAAACGCGGTTCCCACCTGCACGCCCGCCGCGCCCTGATCGAGCGCCTCGCGCAGCTTTGCCGGGCTGCCATACCCGCCGGCCAGCCAGAAGGGCACGCCCAGCGCGCGCAAATCCGCAATGTTCACGCGATCGCGCTCGCCGTAGACCGGCTCCCCGCCCGCGTTGAGTTGCAGCTTGCCCCGCGGCGGCGCATTGTGCCCGCCCGCGGTTGGGGTTTCGTTCACAAACCCGTCGACCCGCCCGTTGGCCCGCCGCAGCATGGTCGCGGCCAGCGTGTTCGACGAAACGATGGCCAGAAACCTGGGCCGGTCCAGCTCCGGCATCAGTCCCTCTGCGTACTCGGCCGGATTCAGCCGCATCAGCGTGTCCATACTTGCAAACTGCTCTTGCGCCGTGCCGGTCACGGCCAGGCGGTACTCAGCCTGCTGGTGCGCCGCAAATGCATCCAGTACGCCAGGAATGTGCAGGGGTATTCCCGCGCCCATGAGTACATATCCCACCCCGGCGAGCATGGCCCCATAGATCGACGCCAAGTGCGGCATCTGCACCTTTTCAAGAAAATTGATTCCCACCGGATTGTCGTGGCCTTCGCGCGCCAAAAGCACCTCAACGAAGTTGCTCACCATGCACAACTCGACCAGCTTGCGCGAATCCCGTTTCTGGTGCATGGGCAGCGGCTTGTACGGCGCGCCGGCAGCTTTGCCGCCCGGCACGAAATATTCCTGCCAGATCCGCTTCGCCATCTCCTGAAACGGAAAGGCGTCCAATCCCCGGCGCATGTGCCCGCCCTGATCGCCGTCCGCGAGCCGGCGCACGAAGACCGAATCCAGCGCAGTACCCGACACGACGCCCAACTGGCCGAGCTTTGAGACGGCCTGGGCTAGGCGCCAGTTGGACACGCCGACACCCATTCCGCCCTGAATGATCTTTGGAAATTGGACCATGTTTGGATTCTTTCACATATCCGGATAAATCCGGGTATTTTTCCCAGAATAGCGGGACCGCAGAGCAGGAATGTGAGCAATATTGCTCACAAACGTCGAATTGAGGCGGGTACCCCGCCAATGTGCGAGGTTTCACAGTCTTTCGCGCAGAAAACTGATCACCTGCTCCGACTGCACCACGCCGACCATGCGGCCCAGCGCATCGACAACGGGAAGGGAGTGGAGGTTGTACTTATCGAACATTTCGGCCAGTTCGTTCTGGTGCATGTCGGCCGGGCAAGAGAGGACGCGGGGCTCGGCCAGGACCTTCAAGTGGGTTTCAGGATGCGCCATGACCATGCGCGCCAGCGATATGGCGCCGCGCAGAATGCGCTTCTCGTCGAGCAGGTAGACCTCGGTCACGCCTTCCGGGTCACCGTCGAAGCTGCGCAGCGCCTCCACGGCGTGGGCAACCGTGGCATCCGTGCCAAGGTAAACGAACTCCGTCGTCATCAAGCCGGCCGCGGAGTCCTCGTCGAACTCAAGCAACTCCTCGACTTCCTGCCGCTCCTCGGGCTCCATTTCTTCCAGAATCGCGTCGGACTGTTCTTCGGGCAATTCGGAGAGCAGGTCGGCTGCGGCGCCGGGGTCCATCTCTTCCACGATGTCGGCGATGCGTTCGTCGTCGAGTTTTTCGAGCAGCGCCTTTTGCAGCTTGGGCTCGACCTCTTCGAGGGTCTCGGCCGCAACATCCTCGTCCAGAGAAGTGAAAACTGCCTCGCGTTCCGCGGGCGCAAGATCTTCCAGAATGTCGGCCAGTTCGGAGGGGTGAATATCGGCCAGGCGCTCGTGCTCGATGCGCAGCCTGACGCGCCGCGCTGGATCGGGCTCGATGACATCCACAAACTGCCAGGGAATGGCACGCGCAGAGAACTTGCGCGAGATAGCCTCGAGGCGGGCGCGCGGGAGTACTCCCTTAAAGACGCGGCGGAAAGCGCCGCGCAAGCCGACTTCAACTTCAGCCACGCGCAGCAGGTGCGCCGCGCCCTGGCCCATCCACTCCAGGTCCACGTCGTTCACGCGCACCACTTTGCGGCCGTTGATGTCGATGATCTGGCGGTCGACCAGATCCTGCTGCAGGAAGAGAAAGTTGCCTTCCTCCTTGAGCGGGGTCAGCACTTCGGCCGAGCGAACTTCGAGCGTGCCGGCCGGGGTTTCGATCACTTCCTGGGAGGGAACAAGCGTAAGACCGGTGCGCGTCTTGAGCACCAGGCCGGCCACCTTGCCGCCGTCGGGCCCGGTAGTAATGGCGATGTCGCTGAGCTTGCCGCACAGATGCCCCTCAGCATCGGTCACTGGCATGCCAAGGATGGCCGTCAAACTGACACGAGTTGCGACGCGCGGCCCGTTGTGCGCGTCAGCAGTTCGCATGTCAGGCGTGTGCGTACCCATGCGATGAGTGTAGACCTTTCCGGCAGTTTTTTGCTCGGACGTAAGATGAGGCGCAACGATCTCGAAAACATTGCGATCGGGGTTTGTTATCCCGTCTCGGTACGACTATAGTGTGGAGTTATCTATCCATTCAAGGAAGCGTTGCCCATGAAGATGCGTGTGCATTTTATTGCCTTCTCTCTTCTGATTGCGGCCGCGGCCGGGCGCGGCCAGACCAGCGGCTTGCCGGGCGCGGAGTGGCAGCAGCTCAAGTCGCCGGAGCAAGCCGGCTGGTCTCAGGAAAAACTCGACGGCATCCGTCAATATGTCGGGGAGATGGGCTCCACGGCGGTGATGATCGTGCAGTATGGCGTGGTGGTGGAGGCGTGGGGCGATGTGGCGCACAAATCGAATCTGCACTCCTGCCGCAAGAGCCTGTTGAGTTCGCTCATCGGCATTGCCGTCGCGGAGGGCAAGATCCACCCCGACGATACGCTGGAAAAGCTCGGCCTCGACGACAAGCCGCCGTCGCTTACGCCCGAGGAAAAGCAGGCGACCGTGCGCGACCTGCTCGAGGCGCGATCCGGCGTCTACCACCCCACGGTGTATGAGACCCAGGGCATGGAAGACAAGAAACCGCCGCGCGGCTCGCATGCGCCGGGCACATTCTGGTACTACAACAACTGGGACTTCAACGCCCTCGGCTTCATTTATGAGCAGGCCATGGGCATGAAGATCTTCGACGCGTACTACCAGAAGATCGCCCAGCCCATTGGCATGCAGGATTTCCGTCCGCGCAACGGGCATTACATCACCGGACACGACACGCGCTTTCCGGCTTATGTTTTCGATATGAGCGCGCGGGATTTTGCGCGCTTCGGGCTGCTGTATCTGCACCACGGCGCATGGAATGGCGTGCAGGTGGTTCCACGCGACTGGGTTGAAGCCAGCACCCATCCCTATTCCGACACCGAGTCGGGCGGCTACGGATATCTCTGGTGGACCGGCGACTCGGCCAGCGGCGAGCGCGCTGAGATTCCGTTTCCCAGGGGCAGTTTTTGGGCGGAGGGTCACCTGGGACAGTACGCCGTGGTGATTCCGTCGCTCGATCTTGTCATCGTCAACCGGGTGGATAGCGATTTGACCAGGCGCACCGTGGGCAAGCGTGAGATGGCTCATCTGGTTCGCCTGGTAGTGGAAGCAGCGCCGAAAGCGGGTGTTCAGCCTTGACACAATCGCATCCAGACTTGAAACTGCCAGAAGATTCACGGAGCAGGGGCGGCATGGCCCCAGCCGCTCCAGCGGAGGCGGAAGACAGCCCGGTGAGCGCACCCAGCAGAGGACGGCGGAGTTTCAAGCTGAGCTCCACCATGGATAGCGTCAGTGAGGTGGAGACAGCCGCAGATCAGCTTGCTATTGAGGCCGGTCTCGACGAGGACCAGCGCTTTCATATCGCCATGGCGGTGCGCGAAGCCGCCATCAACGCTGTCTTGCACGGCAACGAGTACGATCCCGCGCGGCAGATCGAGGTTTCGCTGGAAAATACCGGCAAGGACCTGATGATTACCATCGCCGACGAGGGCCGGGGCTTCGAGCCCGACAAAGTGCCCGATCCCCTGGCTCAGGAAAACCTGCTCCGCGGCACCGGCCGCGGCATCTTTCTCATCCGGTCGCTGATGGATGAGGTACACTTTCGTCAACTGCACCCCGGGACCGAGCTGACGCTGGTGAAACATCTTGCGCCCGCCGCCGGAAAGGCCTAGCAAAGGGGTCTGCCCACATTAGGTCCGACGTGCGGGATCAACCTTTCTCTCCCTGCGACCGGTCCGGCCGAGGAAATTTCCTTCGGTCCGGAGGCCGCAAAGATGCTATAACCGAAGTACTGACAAGGAGGAATTTTCCGTGGCACTTGCGATAGCTTCCCGTGATGTGGATGGCGTCACCGTTCTGGATCTCAGCGGGCGGATTACCCTCGGCGAAGGCAGCGTGCAGCTGCGCGACGCCATTCGCGACCTGATCGCCAAAGGGCAGAAGCGCATCCTGCTCGATCTGGGCGAAGTGAACTATATCGATAGCTCAGGCCTGGGAGAACTGGTGAGCGCCTACACGACAGCCAGGAACCTGGGCGCAACCCTCAAACTGCTCAAACTGACCAAGAAAGTCCATGACCTGCTCCAGCTGACCAAGCTCTACACCGTCTTCGACATCTTCGACGACGAGGCCAGCGCCATCGCATCCTTCAAGTAGACCGTCCCGGCTGGCATTCCTGCCCGAAAGGCCATTCCGCGTGCGCGGAATGGCCTTTTTGCCCTGCTTGGGCAGCGGCATTTGAGTTAGGGCGGACCCACTCCGCTAACTCCGCCAAACCCGATAGCTCCGCCTTTCTTCAGAACTTGACCTGCGGCGCGTTCTCCGCACCCGGACTGGCTTCAAAGTAGGCATTGTTCTGATGGAATCCGGCCATCCCCGCCCAGATGCTGTTGGGGAACTGCAGGATGTAGGTGTTGTAGTCGCGGATCGCGTCGTTATAGCGCATGCGCGACACCTTGATGCGATTCTCGGTCCCCGCAAGCTCGTCCTGCAGGCGCATGAACTGATCGCTGGAGCGCAGTTGCGGGTAGTTTTCCGTGAGGACGAGAACCTTGGCCAGAGCGCCATCGAGCTGGTTGTTGGCCGCCATTTTGGCCTCCGGGGTCTGGGCGTTCATCAATCCATCCCGAGCCTGCGCGATGTCGGCGTACACGCTGCTCTCTTCCTTGGTAAATCCCTTCACGGTCTCCACCAGGTTGGGAATGAGGTCGGCGCGGCGTTGCAAATCGGCATCGACGTCGGACCATGCTGCCTTCACATTCTGATCTTTGGCCACCATCTGGTTCCTGGCGGTCACGTAGCTGCCAAAAACCATGAAAACCACCAATAGCAGAACGGCCACAACGGCCAGGGTAATTCCAAGTCCTTTGCTCATAAGTTCGACTCTCCTTGAAAAAACAGCTTCTAGCCTCTAGCTTTGGGCCTTTGGCCTTCGGTCCCGATTTGGCGAGTGAAACCTGCTCTTCCTCACCAATGCAAGCGATCCTGCGCTCTCCTTCATGAAGTCGTGCAACTGGCATCCAGCTAGAAGCTAGCAGCTAGTAGCTAGAAGCTGAACTACCAGCTCCCTCCGGCGCCGCCGCCGCCAAAACCACCCCCGCCAAAGCCGCCAAAGCCTCCGCCCCCTCCACTGAAACCACCACCACCGCTGCCGAAGCCGCTGGATCCGCCGCGGCCTCCGCCTGAGAACAGGCTCAGACCCCACAAGCCGAAGAGGCCAAAGCTACCCAGAACGCGGAAAATATAGAAAATGATCACGATCGCGATGAGAATGCCTTCAATGACTTTGCCTGCGGATGCTTGCTCTTGCTGCTCTGGCTCACTGGCCGGAGCGGCTGCGGGCGGGTTTTCCAGCGTGACATGGGCGTCGTCGGCGATGACCTGCGCCATCTCGCCCACTGCCGCTGTCACCGCGCCGTCATAGTCGCCGGCGCGCAGGTCGGGAACCATGTCGCGGCCGATATCCCCAACCTTGCCGTCGGGCAGGATGCCTTCGAGGCCATAGCCAACTTCAATGCGGTACTTGTGATCGGCAACGGCCAAGAGCACGAGAGCGCCCCGGTCGGAGCCCTTCCTGCCCATCTTCCACTTGGTTTCAAGCTGGTCGGCGTAGTCGGCCGCATCGTCGCCGTCCAAATCGTGCACCGTAACCACGGCAATCTGGGCGTTGGCCGCAGTATGGTCCAGTTGTGAGCAGATGGAATCGAGCCGCGCGATAGCCTCGGGTGAGAGCACGTGGGCGTAATCGCTCACGTAGTCGGTGGGTTGGGGCAGGTCGGCCACCTTTTCGGCATGCGCGGGAACCGCGAGAAATGCGAAAAGCACCGCCAGCAACGGCGGAAACAGGGCTAGACGCGCGCGGCCAGGACCTCTCATTTCTTCTCCATTGTACGTTGGCGGGGCGGAGGTGGTTCCCGTGGCGGCAGGCTCTACACTGGAGGAGAAATGACCGAGACAATGAATGAATCCAGGATTCCCGCGCCGCCTACCGCCCGCAAACACCACACCGAAACCCAAATGCACGGCGTGCAGCTGGCCGATGACTACGCCTGGCTGCGCGATAAAGAAAATCCCGATGTGACCGCGTACCTGGAGGCCGAAAACGCCTATGCCGATGCCGTGATGGCGCCTCTGGCAGGGCTCCGCGAGGAGCTTTACCAGGAGATGCTAAGCCACGTTAAGCAGACCGACGTCTCGGTTCCCTACCGCGACGGCGATTGGTGGTACTACTCGCGCACTCAGGAGGGCCTGCAGTACGGCATCTACTGCCGCAAGCGGGGCGGGACCGCCGGCCCGGACGCCGGTGCGACTGAAGAAATCCTGCTCGACGGGAACGAACTGGCGAAGGGCCACGCGTTTTTCTCGATTGGCGACACCGACATCACCGACGACGGGCGCTGGCTGGCCTACTCGACCGACACCAAAGGCTTTCGCCAGTACACATTGCGCATCAAGAATCTCGAAACCGACGAGACGCTTGCGGACGAGGTGGAGCGTGTGGGTTCCGTGGTGTGGGCCGCCGACAATAAGACGCTTTTTTACACCGTGGAGGACGAGCAGCAGAAGCGGCAATTCCAACTGTTCCGCGGCTGCGCCGGGCAGCTTTCTGAAGCCGAGCTGGTGTTTCAGGAAGACGACGAGCGCTTCAACATTGCCGTTGGGCGCACCCGCGACGGCAAGTTTATTGTGCTCGAGTCGGCCAGCCACATCACCAGCGAGGCGCGGGTTCTCAAGGCCGACGATCCCCCAGGCGCGTTCCGCATCATTGCTCCGCGCGAGGACGAGCACGAGTACTCGCTCGACCATCGCAACGGGCTGTGGTTCATTCGCACCAACGATCGCGGGCGCAACTTCCGGCTGGTGACCGCCCCGGTCGAGACGCCGGGCCGCGAGCACTGGACAGAGCTGATTGCGCATCGCGATGCAGTGATGCTCGAGGACGTGGATCTATTCGCGGGGTTCTTCATCGCCTGCGAGCGCGAGGATGGATTGCCGCGGCTGCGTTTGTGGAAGTTCGCCGGCGCAGGACCTGAAGCCGCTGCCTCGGGCGAGATCGCCTTCCCCGAACCCGCGTACAGCGCGCATCCGCACATCAACCGCATCTTCGACACCACGACATTCCGCTACGGCTACCAATCGCTGGTGACGCCGAGTTCGGTGTACGAGTACGACATTGCGTCCGGTGAATCCACACTGCTCAAGCAGTTGGAGATTCCCGGCGGATTCGACCGCACGCTCTACGCCAGCGAGCGCAACCACGCCACGGCGCCGGATGGCGTGGCCGTACCCATCTCCATCGTCTACCGCAAGGACAAACGCACAGTACCGCCGGTCTCCGGACCCGCGCCAAACCCGCTCTACGTCTACGGCTACGGGTCTTACGGATATTCTTTGCCGCTGGGATTCAGCTCCAACCGCCTGAGCCTGCTCGATCGCGGCGTGGTGATGGCCTACGCGCACATCCGCGGCGGCGGCGATCTGGGCAAGCCGTGGCACGACGCGGGCAAGATGCTCGTGAAGCGCAACACGTTTACCGATTTCATTGCCTGTGTGGAGCATTTGACCGCAGCGGGCTACGGCGACCCCCATCGCGTTGCCATCGAAGGCGGATCGGCCGGTGGCTTGTTGAGGGGCGCAGTAACCAACATGAGCCCACGGCTCTTTCGCGCGGTGCTTTCGCACGTGCCGTTTGTCGACGTGATGAACACTATGCTCGACGCTTCCCTGCCCCTCACCGTTCCCGAGTACGAGGAGTGGGGCGACCCGAACCAGGAGGAGTATTTCCGCTACATGCTGAGTTATTCGCCGTACGATAACTTGCGCGCCGCGAGTTATCCGGCGATGTTAGTCAAGACCAGCCTGCACGACAGCCAGGTAATGTACTGGGAGCCGGCCAAGTACGTGGCGAAACTGCGCACCCTCAAAACCGACAGCCATCCGTTGCTGCTGGTGACGAATATGCAAGCCGGCCACGGCGGCGCCAGCGGCCGCTACGACTACCTGAAGGAGATCGCGCTGGACTACGCGTTTGTGCTGAAAGAGCTAGGCATTGTGTGATAGATTGGCTGCGTTTACCGTTCCGAAAAGACGGGGGCGCTATGCGCAAGGCAAGGTTGGCATTCTACATAATCTTTCTTGCGGCGACCGCTGTTTGGTCGCAACAGACTGCAGCACCCAAACCGGACCAGGCTGCGCCGACCCCGATTGTCCGGAATCCTCACGCGACCAAGGAAGATTTGGCCGTGCCGCTTTGTCCAGCGACATTCGACGACAGTCTTGAAACGGATGGCATCATTGCCAAAGGCACGAAGGGCGTAACGCCACCGAAACCCAAGTACATGCCGGAAGCCCGAATCTCAGACGAAGCGCTGCGTGCGAGGAAGTTCGGGGACGGCCCATCCTGGGAAGCTGAAGTGACCTTCGTCGTTGATGTGAATGGAAAACCGCGAGACCTTTGCCTGTCGCATTCCGCCGGATATGGCCTCGATTTGGAAGCGGCAAAGGCGATTCAACAGTATAAATTCAGTCCAGCAACCAAGGATGGCGACCCGGTTTCGGTGCGGGTCAGCATTAAGGTGGACTTCAGGGTCCAGTAGGCGATCAGGGACCCGAGGCTTACCACGCCGTGATCGAACTATGCCGCGCCATTCAGCTCCGCCAGCGTCTTCTCCAAGCTCGCCGCGTCTTCCACGTTCAATGATTTCAGCTCGGGATCGATCTGCTTGAGCAGGCCGCAGAGCACTTTGCCGGGGCCGGCTTCGATCAACAGATTCGCGCCCGCGCCCTTCAGCGCCGTCACGCAATCGACCCAGCGCACCGCGCCGGTGACTTGCCTGATGAGCGCGTCGCGCGCGGCATCGGCCGTGTTGACGAGGCCGCCCGTGACGTTGGCCGCGACGGGAATGCGCGGCCCGGATACACCAGGATTGCCCATCGCGAGGCCGCCCAGCACGCGCGCCACTTCTTCCTGAGCCGGCTGCATCAGCGCGCAATGGAAGGGGGCGCTGACAGGAAGCATGACGGTGCGTCGCGCGCCTTTGGCCTTGCAGAGCGCCGCGGCTTTTTCCACGGCCGCCGCCGCACCGGAGATGACCGTTTGATTGGGTGAGTTGAGATTCGCAGCCTGCACCACGAGTCCTGTCTCGCGCGCCGCCTCCTCACATGCTTCAACCACCTGCGCGGCATCGAGCGCCAGCACCGCCGCCATGGCGCCCTCGCCGGCCGGAACCGCTTTTTGCATGGCCGCGCCGCGCGCCTTCACTGCGCGCAGTGCATCGGCAAAGGAGAGCGTTCCCGCAATGACGTGTGCCGACCATTCGCCGAGGGAGTGGCCCGCGGCCAGCGCCGGCTCCACGCCGTGGCTGGCGAGCACACGCGCCGCCGCCACGCTCACCGCCATGATGGCCGGCTGCGTGTTCTCGGTCAGGCGCAGATCTGCTTCAGGCCCCTCGAAACAGAGCTGCGAAAGCGGGAAGCCGAGCGCCGCGTCAGCCTCGGCAAAGGTTGCAGCTGCTGCGGGAAATCGTTCGGCCAGCTCGCGGCCCATGCCAACGGCCTGCGAACCCTGCCCCGGAAAGAGGAAAGCTATTTTCGTGGACATTCTGATGAAATTTTAACGTGCCGAGCTTCGTCTTTTTCTGTTCCCTGTTCCCTGTTCCCTGATCCCTGATCCCTGCCTCTATCAGTTCCAGCGCTTTTTGTCGTTGGGATCGTCTTCGTCGATCAAACGGCCCTGGCCGTCGAACTTCACCGTGCGGCCCTGCTTGTGCATGTAGACCTCGAACTTGCGGGCCGCGCGCCGGCGCTTCCAGCGGTAATAGCGATTGCGCATGCCGTACCAGCGTTCACTCAGCAGAAAGGAGACGCCATGCCGCGGCGCCATGCGCACAAACACGAGCCCGGCCAGCGCTCCGCCCAGTTGGGAAAAGGCGTACATCCGCTCCTGGCCGAAGAGCATGGCGACGGCGATGAGCGCGTAGATCACCACCAGGTAGCGCGCCTTGATGCCGATGGGCAACGGAAACATCATGAATTGCACGTCGCCGTAGAGGAGGCCGATGGCGGCGAGCAGTCCAAAGATGCCGCCAAAGCAGCCATACAGCGGATTCGCGTGGACGAGCAGAGAAGGCGCCAGAGTCGAGCAGCAAAGATAGAGGGCCAGCGCGGCGGCGGCCGTTCCCAGCACGGAAGCGGCGTAGAGGCCGGTCACCCAGTTCGCGTTATGCAAGCCCTCGAGAAATCCCGCCAGAAACCACAGCGAAAGCAACTCAAAGAGCGTGCCGAGAATGCCATAGTGCACGAAGCTGTAGGTAAACGGCTGCCAGAAATACCCGCGCAAAAAGAAATACGGATCGAAAGTGAGTGCGCCCGCAAATTGCGCCGCGGTGAGCGACGCCGCACTGGCGATCCACAGCACAAAGAACGCCGCCAGGTTGATGAGGATCAACCGGCGCGTGGCCCCGCGGAAGTCGGGGAAGGCGAACGGGCTGGAGCCAAATCTTGCCATCGCAGTCAACAGGTTAAACGTTGGAGCGGGCAGGTGTCATGATGCCGCGGGGCAGAGGGTGAGAGTGCGACGGAGGGGGGCATCGACACCGCGCGCCGCGGGGTGCATACTCCGGTCTGCACCAGGGATGCAGCGGAGGCAACCAACTCTCCGGAAATGCGTCTGTTTGGGAGAGCGCAGCCGTGGGTTTTCCTTAAAGAGAATCCGGTTTTTTGAGAGCACAGCGGGCCTCTTGACCTGAGGCCGGGTTCTCACTAAAACTAGCGTTGGCTGCAAGAATAGATTCATCCCGCAATGCGAATTCATCATTGAAAGTGAGGAGGCTGCGATGCCCAGCTGCCCGGAATGCGATACCGATCTGAATGTTGATGTCGACGAGGTTGAAGAAGGCGACGTGATAGCTTGTGAAGAGTGTGGCACTGAGTACGAGGTGGTAGGCGTGGAGCCGCTGGAACTGGCCCGCGTGGAAGAAGGCCTCGAAGAGGATGAAGATCCCCTCGAAGAGGATGAGGAGGAGTAAAGATGAGCCGTGCAACCTGGCTGGCTGCGATCGCATGTGGTCTGATGGCGTTGGGCGCGATCCCCTTAGGATCGAGATCAGCGCTGTCGGCGCCGGCCGCATGGGGTCAGAATATCGGTGACCGCACGGTGTCGGGCACGATTCTGAACGAAAACGCACAACCGGTTGTGGGCGCCACCGTCTTCCTCAAGAACGAAAAAACCAAGGCGATTCGCAGCTACATTTCCACCGCGGGCGGCCATTTCCGCTTCTCCCAGGTCGACATGAGCGTGGATTTCGATCTGTGGGCGGAGAAAGACGGCAAAAAAAGCGCAACCAAGACCGTGAGTTCGTGGGACGATCGCAAAGAATTTGTCTCGGACTTGAAGCTGAAGTAGCGCTCTGACGGAGTGCTTTGGTATTGATACGGGGACGCGCGCTGGCGCGGAGGCCCGCACTACAGCCGGCCTGAAGACCGGCGGTATAGCTTTATCCTTCCAGCTTTTTCGTCACCAGCTCATTCAGAAGCGCCGGATTCGCCTGGCCCTTGGACGCGCGCATCACCTGGCCGACAAAAAATCCCGCCATGGTTTTCTTGCCCGCGCGATACTGCTCCACCTGTTTAGGGTTGGCCGCGATCACCTCGTCGATCAGCTTTTCGATGGCAGAGGCGTCGGTAATCTGCTGCGGCTTCTCGCGCTCGTAGACGGCAGCAAAGTCCTCGCCCTTCTCAAAGCAAACGTCAAAGAGCTGTTTCATCTGCTTCGAGCTGATCCTGCCTTCGTCGAGCAGATCGGCCGTAAGCACGATGCCCGCCATCGATACGGGCGACTGCTCCTGCTCCAGGCCGAGCGCCTTCAGGCGTCCGCCCACTTCGCTCAGCAACACATTGGCCACGCGGCGTGGATTGCGGGCGGTGCGGGCCGCAGCTTCGAAGCGGTCGGCAAACTCCCGCGATGCTGTCAGCGTGTGCGCGTCCTGTACCGACAATTCGTACTCCGCAATCATGCGCGCCCGCCGCGCCTCGGGCAGCTCCGGAAGTTTTTTTCTCGTCTCGGAGAGGAGCCCCGCGGAGACGATCAGCGGCGGCAGGTCGGGCTCGGGGAAATAGCGATAATCGTGCGCCTGCTCCTTGGAGCGCATGGGATACGTACGGCCCTCATCCGCGTTCCAGAGCCGCGTCTCCTGCATCACGCGCCCGCCGGACTCGATCGTTTCAATCTGGCGCTCGATTTCGTATTCCAGCGCCGCGCGAATGAATTTGAAGCTGTTCACGTTCTTGACTTCGGCCTTGGTGCCGAATTTTTCCTGTCCCCTGGGGCGGACGCTCACATTTGCGTCACAGCGCAGCGACCCCTCCTCCATGTTGCAGTCGGAGACGCCGGTGTAAAGCAGAATTTCCTTCAACCGCGTGAGGTACTCGAAGGCTTCGTCGGGCGTGCGCATGTCGGGCTCGCTCACAATCTCGGCCAGCGGCGTGCCGCAACGGTTCAGGTCGAGATAGGTGCGCGTGGCGGAATCGACGAAACCTTCGTGCAGGCTCTTGCCCGCGTCCTCTTCCATGTGCAGGCGCGTGATGCCGATGCGTTTCTTGCCGCCCTCCGCCGTGGGCACCTCGATCCAGCCATGCTCGGCCAGGGGCTTGTCGTACTGCGAAATCTGGTAGCCCTTGGGCAGGTCGGGATAGAAATAGTTCTTGCGCGCGAAGATCGATCGCTCCCGCACCTGGCAGTTGAGCGCGAGCGAAGCCAGCGTGGCAAACTCCACGGCCTTCTCATTCAAGACCGGCAGCGCTCCTGGCAGCCCCAGGCAAACCGGGCAAATGTTGGTGTTGGGATCGGCGCCAAACCGGTTGGCGCAACCGCAAAACGCCTTGGTCGCCGTGAGCAGTTGTACGTGCACTTCGAGGCCGATCACGGGCTCGTACTTTGCCAAAATGTCAGGAGAGATGGCTTCGGCAGGCATATTTGGATTTTAGCGCGGGGCGCGGACGACGTGCGCGGCGGCATGGGTAGCTTAGCTGGGGCGCGATTGACTAAAATCGGAGGCGCGTCGCGGGACGGTTGTTTGGCAGACCTCTGCGGCGATCAGGAACCGATTGGAGCACTCTCGTGAATCGATGGGAGCTTTGTAAGACTGCTTTTTTCGCAACCACCCTGGCAATACTGCTTGCAGGCGCAGCGCTGATGGCACAAACGCCCGCAACGCCGGCCGCTCGACTTGAGATCCATGCGGTCGACGGCGGCCCATTTCCCACAGAAGATGCGGCCAGGCAAAGCGTGAACGGCGCACTTCCAACCAACGAAGAGATTCTGCCTTACGCGGGCGGTCCCAGCGGTTTGAGCGGCACTGCTTATTACGTCATCGAACGTTCCCCCATCGTGGCCGACGGCGATTTCCGCTCCGCCAAACCGGGCGTGGACTCAACTACGGGACAAACGACGGTGGATTTTACCCTGACCGTTGCAGCCGGCGACAAGTTTTGGGCCTATACCACCGCCAACATCGGCAAGCACATGGCCGTCGTGATGGGCGGCACGGTGCGCTGCATAGCGGTCATCGGGGGAGGTATTCGCGATCGGGGCCTCATCGAAGGCTCCTTCACCCAAAACGAAGTGATGGAGCTGGCCAAAACGCTTGCAGCCCAACCGGCGCCGCCTGCGCAAACCTCGCCCTCCGGACATCCCAACGACGCGTATTGGATCGAACACGACCACCAGTTACTGGTGGATTTTGGCGGGCTGGCACATTTCAAGGAGGCCGATGCAATGCTTGGAGCCCCGAAATCCGGCGAGGACCGCGTGGTCTTCATGGGCGATTCAATTACGGAGATTTGGAAACTGGACGAGGCATTTCCCGGCAAGCCATACGTGAACCGCGGCATCAGCGGGCAAACGACGCCGCAGATGCTGGTGCGCTTTCGCCAGGACGTGATCGATCTGAAGCCGAAGGTAGTGGTGATTCTCGGCGGGACCAACGACATCGCCGGCAACACGGGCCCGATGACGCTGGAACAGACCGAGGGAAATCTGGCGTCGATGGCTGAGCTGGCGGCAGCGAACGGGATTCGCGTGGTGCTGTGCTCGGTACTGCCGGCATTCGACTACCACTGGGCGCCGGGACTCCAGCCCGCGCCCAAGATCGCGCAGGTGAATGCGTGGATCAAGAATTTCGCGGCGCAAAAAGGCTACGTGTATGTCGACTACTACTCCGCGATGAAGGACGACCGCGGAGGACTGCCCGCGACGCTGAGCAAGGACGGGGTGCACCCGCTTCCCGCCGGTTTTGCCGTCATGACGCCGCTGGCGGAAGCGGGCATTGAGAAGGCGCTGAAGACAGGGAAGTAGTAATTAGGGAATAGGAACTCAAGCATCTCTTGCGATTCGCCCTTCGAGACGCCGGGAATCGGGGCCGTGCGCTTGAAGCAGACTAATTCTGCGCGTCCTTGAACGCTTCGTACCACGCCATCTGGATCGCCTCCAGGCGCGGCTCGTTCGACAGCTTCGGATCGTCGGCAAAACCGGCCAACTCCGTGACGTAGCGATGCAGATCTGTGAATCGCACCGTGAGCGGATCGAGCGAGGGAAATTTTTCCGCCAACTCAAGGCCGATCTCCTCGGCCTCGGTCCAGTAGATTGCGCGCGGCATGATTCGCTCCTTACTTTGGCTCGGCCAACGCCAGGGGCTTGCCCTCGGAGACATAGTTGCGGTTCCAACTGGGGATTTCGACCACGTATTCTCCGGGGCGGGTGATCACGGCCTGGCAGCCCAGCCGCGAATTCAACTGCTGATCGGCGGCCATGTCGAGCCGGTCAAGTTCATCGTCTTCCGCTTCGCTCAGGCCCTCCGCGCCCTCCTTGATCCACACATGGCATGTGGTGCAGGCGCACGATCCGCCGCACGCGTGGTCCAGAAGAATGCCAAAGTTCTCCGCGACATCGAGGAACGACATGGGCGTGCCGTGGTGATCGTAAGGCATCGTGCCGAACTCGAATTCAACCGTGCGGCCCTCGGGAAGAAAGGTGACGCGTACGAGCTTGTCAGCCGGTATCTCTTTGCCTGATGCTTCGCTCATCGCTTCGTGCTCCCGGCGTTCACTCGCTGACTCGCCGACCTGCTGCTAGTTGAATTCCGCCGGCGCGAAGTCATGCGGCGCCGTGACGGCTTCATCCACTTCTTTGCCGGCCTCGTTCATGGTTCTTCCGCGAATGGCGGTTGAAACCGCAGCATCCATCATCAATTCGGCAAAGTGGCGCGTGGCCTTGTCAAGCGCCACGATGGCCTGGCTGATCGCGCGCAAATCGCTGCCCTGCTTGACCAATACCAACCGGTCGCGCGCCATGGCGACGGTCGCCTGCTCTTCCGCGCTCAACTCGTTCCACGCAGGATTTTGCGGCGCCTTGGCAACGGCGGCCAGAATTGCATCCGCTTCGTTGCGCACTTCGATGAGAAGACGTCGAGAGAAATCCTCCTCGGCGTGGTCGAAAGAATCGAGAATCATGTTCTCGACCTGCTCGTCCGTCAACCCATACGTCGGCTTCACTTCGATCTGCGCGGCCTTTCCCGAGCGTTGCTCGCGCGCGGAGACGTGCAGAATGCCGTCGGCGTCGATGAGAAATTTGACTTCGATGCGCGGCAGCCCCGCCGCCATGGGCGGAATGCCTTTCAGGTCGAAGCGCGCCAGGGAGCGGCAATCGCCGGCGAGTTCGCGCTCGCCCTGTAATACGTGAATCGCCACGTTGGTCTGGCCGTCGACCCCGGTGGTGAAGTGCTCGGTTGCCGAAGCGGGAATCGTGGAGTTCCTCTGGATGATGCGCGCCACCGTTCCGCCCAGCGCCTCAATGCCGAGTGAAAGCGGCGTTACGTCGAGCAGCAGCATGTCGTCGGTGGTGCTTGATGCGCCGGCCAGAATGCCAGCCTGCACCGCCGCGCCCAACGCGACCACTTCATCGGGATTGAGCTCGGTGTGCGGCTTCTTTCCGCGCGCGCTGAGCCGGAAAAGTTCGTCGACCAGTGCGCGCACGGCGGGAATGCGTGTCGACCCGCCCACCAGCACCACTTCATCGATTTGTTCCGGAGTGACGCCGGCGTCGGCCATGGCCTGCTTGCACGGACCGGCGGTGCGCTTGAGCACAGGTTCAATCAGGAGTTCAAATACCGCACGCGGAATCTCGCGTTGATAGCGTTCGCCGTTAGGCAGTTCCATATCGAAATGTGCGGCCGGCTCGGTCGAGAGCCGGATCTTGGCGTCGATGGCGGCCTTGCGCAGAGCCTGCACCGCGCCCGGATGCGCGCGCAAATCGACACCGTGCTCAACGTGAATCTCGTCGAGCGCGATGGCCAGCAGCAGATTGTCGATATCGTCGCCACCCAGGTGCGTGTCGCCGTTGGTCGATTGCACTTCGAAGATGCCGTCGCGGAGCTTGAGGATGGAGATGTCGAAGGTGCCTCCGCCGAAATCGTAGACGGCAATGGTGCCTTTTTTGGCGCGGTCGAGCCCGTAAGCCAGCGCCGCGGCGGTGGGTTCGTTTACCAGCCGCAACACGTCCAGGCCCGCCATGCGGCCTGCGTCTTTGGTGGCCTGCCGCTGCGCATCGTTGAAGTAGGCGGGCACGGTAATGACCGCCTGCGACACCGGGCTCCCGAAGAAACGCTCGGCATTGCGCTTGAGCTGGCGCAGAATGTACGCGGAGATTTCCGGTGGCGTAAAACGAAGCTCGCCCAACTGGATGCGCGGAACCTCGCCGGCTTCGATGTCGCCGGCAAGACGGAAGGGAAAAAACTTCAGCTCCGTCCTGACCTCTTCGAGGTCGCGGCCCATCAATCGTTTCACAGAGTAGATCACGCGCTCCGGCGTCTCAATCAGCGCCTTGCGCGCGCTGTTGCCCACCGTGACCGTGGGCCGGCTGCCCTGCGCTGTCATGGGATCGAGCGCAACCACCGACGGCACAAGATGCGCGCCGTCCACGCCGGGAATGACCGCGGGCCTGTCGCCCTCCATGTAGGCGACGAGGGAATTCGTGGTTCCCAGGTCGATGCCGACTACGTGTCCTTCCGCCATCTCGCTGCTTAATCTCCCAGAAGTTCGGTCACGTCGCGGACCAGGTTGCTGAGGTACTTTCTTCTATCGATCAGCGCCACCATGGCGTGTTGCGCCGCCTGGCGCGCGGCCGCATCGCCGGCATCCCAAATCGCCCACTGTGCGCGTAAATCGCGGTCCACCGCGTCGACCATCCCCTCGAATTCTTCCTTGGCTTTGCGCAGGCTTTCCCTTAGCTCCAAGTCTTCCTGGCCCATCGCCTTCGACTTGCGCATCTCTTCAAGCTGCATGTTCAAGTCGAAGACCATTTCGAGAAGATCGGCAGGAACGCGCGAGGTTTTTCCCTGGATTTGGATTCTTTCCTGGTCTTGGAGGAGTGTTGTCGGAGCGCCCTCCAGCTTGAGCAGGTACTCGGTGCGGCGCAACGGATCTTTGAGCGTGCGATACGCATCGTTCAGCAGCGCCGTGTCGGCAAGGCTCCACTCTTTTTCGTTTTCGCTGGCGCGGGTGAAACGGTCGGGATGCAGCCTGCGGCTGAGGCGATGAAACTCCTGCTCCAGCGCGGCCAGATCGATGTTCAACCGATGCTCTAATCCAAAGACAGAGAAAAAATCGCCGCTGATTGGGGGCTGAATCTTGCTGCAATCCGGGCAGAAGAGCGTGGATTCATTGTGCGCAACGGAACAGGACCAGCAGGCAACCGGAACCGCGGAATCGAGAACTTTCAGCATCGAAAAGACCTTGCGCTTTGCGCTCTAAACTGAAAACGACGTACCGCAGCCGCAGGAGCGCGTGGAGTTCGGGTTGATGAAGTTGAATCCCTGGCGCATCAGCGTCTCTTCGTAGTCCAGCGTCATTCCGTTCAGATAAACAAAGCTCTTGGGATCGACGAACACGCGCACGCCGTCAAACGTAAAGATGCGGTCGCGCTCGCGAGGATGGGCGTCAAATGCAATCGCGTATGACAGGCCTGAGCAGCCGCCGCCCTTCACGCCCAGTCGCAGTCCGCCTTCCTCCGCGGAGATGCCTTCCTTGGCCAGAATCACCCGAATGCGCTTGACGGCGTTGGGAGTCACGAGGACGCCTTGAACTTGAGAGGCGGCCGGTTGCGTCTCGGCCGCGGCCTGCGAGGGCTTCGAATCAAGTGTGACGATGTCCGGCATGATTTCCATCCTTCTATTGTGGTTGCGCCTGTTTACCTCGCCGGCGTTGGCGGAGAAAGCTCCGCAACGCCGTTTTTCTTCTTCCAGTCGCCGATGGCGGCCCGAATGGCATCCTCAGCCAGCACCGAACAGTGAATCTTCACCGGCGGCAGCGACAGCTCTTTCACAATGTCTGTGTTTTTGATGCTCAACGCGTCGTTTACGGTGCGGCCTTTGATCCATTCCGTGGCCAGCGACGAGCTGGCGATCGCCGATCCACAGCCAAAAGTCTTGAACTTGGCCTCTTCGATCACTTGCGTTTCATGGTTCACGCGGATTTGCAGGCGCATCACGTCGCCGCACTCCGGCGCGCCCACCAGGCCCGTGCCCACGTCGGCCGAAGCCTTGTCGAGCGTGCCCACGTTCCGCGGGTGATTGTAGTGGTCGATTACCTGGTCGCTGTATGCCATGCTCCCCTTTAGCTCCTGGCTTCTAGCTCGTTGATCCGCTCATTGGCCTTTAGCTAGAGGCTAGGAGCTAGAAGCTGCTTTTCTTAGTGCGCTGCCCATTGAACCTTGGTCAGGTCAATCCCGTCTCTTACCATCTCGTAGAGCGGCGATAACTCGCGCAGGTGCCGCACCACCTGAATCACCTTGGCAGCCACGTAGTCCACCTCAGCCTCGGTGTTGAAGCGGCCCAGGCCGAAGCGAATCGAACTGTGCGCCACGTCGTCGCCGAGACCCAGTGCCTTCAATACATACGAAGGCTCCAGCGTCGCCGAAGTGCAAGCCGATCCGCTGGAAACCGCTACATCGTTAATGCCCATCAGCAGCGATTCGCCTTCGACGTAGACAAAACTCATATTCAGATTGCCGGGCAGCCGGTGCTCCATCGACCCGTTCACGTGCACGTAGTCGAGCTCTGCTTCGAGCCTCGTCTTCAGCCGATCCCGTAACGCCGAGAGCCGAACGGCCTCCTCGGCCATCTCGTTCTGTGCGATCTCGCACGCCTTGCCCAGGCCCACGATGCCGGGGACATTCAAAGTGCCGCTGCGCATGCCGCGCTCGTGGCCGCCGCCGTCGATCTGCGCGGCAATCTGCACGCGAGGATTGCGACGCCGCACGTAGAGCGCGCCCACGCCTTTGGGGCCGTAAATCTTGTGCGCGGAAATCGACGCCGCGTCCACGCAATCGTCGATCACGTTGAAAGGCGCCTTGCCCACGGCCTGCACCGCGTCGGTGTGGAACAGCACGCCGCGCTCATGGCAGATTTTGCCGATCTCGCGGATCGGCTGCAGCACGCCGATTTCGTTGTTGGCCGCCATGATGGAAACCAAAATCGTCTTATCGTCAATGGCGCGCTTGAGGTCTTCAAGATCGATCGTGCCGTCCGCCTTCACCGGCAAATACGTGATCCGGCAGCCGGACTTTTCCAGACGCCTGCAGGTATCGAGCACCGCCTTGTGCTCGGTCACCTGGGTGATGATGTGACTGCCGCGCTCGCGGTACATCTCCGCGATGCCCTTGAGGGCCAGGTTGTCGCTCTCCGTGGCACCCGAGGTGAAGATGATCTCTTTGCCGGTTGCGCCGATGAGCCGGGCCACTTGCTCGCGCGCCGCATCCACGGCCTGCTCCGCTTCCCACCCAAAGGAGTGATTGCGGCTGGCTGCGTTGCCGAACTTCGTAGTCAAGTAGGGCATCATCGCCTCCAGCACCCTGGGATCCAGGGGCGTGGTGGCTTGGTTATCCATGTAGATCGGCAGATGCACGCCCGCCAGCGTCTCCACTTGACTTGACCCCGTGCTCGTCTTCGTTTCCATCGTCCTGATGCTCTGCTTTCACCGGCGATCGCCGGGACCGACGCTCTACAGCGTCAACGTCACCAGTGCCTGCACATCGCGCGCTTTCGTCGCGGCCTGCTCCTGCTCTGCCAGGTCGTGGATGCTGATGCTCTTCAGCACTCCAATGATGGTCTCGTTCACCCGCGCCAGCGGTTCCTTGATGGTGCAATTCGGCGTGAGGTCGCACGACTTGGCCCCCTTGGTGCAGGAGGTGAGAAACAGGGGTCCGTCGATGGCGTGGATCACTTCAAAAGCCGAGATCTGGCGTGGGTCCCGCGCCAGCGCATACCCGCCGTTCATGCCTGCGTGAGACTTCAGCAGGCCCGTTTTGGTCAGCCGCTGCAGGATCTTGGCCAGCAGTTGCGCCGGAATTCCATACGCATCCGCCACGTCCTTGGCGCTCCACGCAGGGGTTTCCGGGTGCTCGGCCAGGTACTTGAGCGCCATCAGCCCGTAATCCGCTTTTTTGGTGAGCTTTAGCATCGAATATCCGACTGGAACGGTCCGTATTCAGTATACGTCCGCTTTCGTTTGCCTTTCAAGCTGGCAGTTACTCGGCCGGCCGGAGGAAAATCTGGCGCTTCGGCTGCAAGTTTCATCAAAAAATGGGTTTGCAAACGCCCAAAAGACAGTTACAATCTGGCGGATAAAGCGTTTTCGGTTCTGCTCTTAACAGAATGCAGAATGCCGAGGGTCAATTTCCTCGAGAATTTGATCTCTCGCACGGCACTGGCGATGTTAATCAGTGGATCGAATGCGCTCAAGAGCACCTATCGCAATCCCTAATTGGCTGTACCCCAGGGCCTGCTAACACGATCGGGATCGGCGGCATGGGGCAGGAAAGGGCGCATCCAATCTGGATTGCTGAGGTGCACGAAGCCCCGAGAACGATGGCAACCGCCTGCAAACATCCCAAAGTCCGGATCGTTTCCCGTCACGACGACACCGAGTTTGTCGAGTGCCTGGAATGTGGCGAAATCTTCGATTCCGAAGAGTTTCGTGATATGGAGATTGAAGACACGGCTGGCGCCGAGGATCTCCAGGACGATTCGTAGACCGTGTCCTTCACTTTGGCGTGGCCGGGATTCTACCTTGCCGCGCCGTTAGCTGCCGACGCCCCGCCGCGGCGCGAGATGAGCCTCGGATTGAGCGATCTTTGGTAGTCGCCAGCGTGCCGTTCTCCCTGCGACATTCCTTACCGCAACGACTCCGCTACCCAGGCGGGCAGTGAGCCGGCAATGTTGAAGAGCATATGGAATAGAATTGCAGGCGCCAGGCTGGAAGTTTTCTGGCGGTAATGTGCCGCAACCAATCCCACGTAAATGGTAAAGGCGATGACCGGCAGCGCTTTCGCCCCCATTCGCGGCACCAGCACAAGGTGCATGGCGCCGAAAAACAGCCCGCTCACGACCACCGGAAGATTCAGCCACCGGCGGGGCGCGCCATCCGCTCCGCAAGCTTTCTCGAGCAGCGTTTGCAGCAGGCCGCGGGTCAGGGTCTCTTCGCAGATGCTCGCATACAGCCAGATAAAAACCACGGCCTGAAGCCTGGTAAACCCCAGCCCCATCACGTCTGCCTTCTGCCCCGATCTGACGGCCATCGCGCCCATCAAACTCATAATGAGCACGGGCACGAGCCACGCAAAGAAGCCCCAGGAGAGGCGGAAGGAGCCGAAAGTGAAACCGAACTCCGCCAGCCTGCCCTTGGAAAACCACGCCATCAAGGCCAGACTCAGCAACAGGAGAACCGAATGCGTCACAAGGCTGGACGGAAAGAAGCCGCCCTTCGGAAGCCGGACGAAATGCGTGGCGAGAAAAGCAGCCGAAGCCACAGCCGCTGTAAGAACGATTGCGAACAGTACGCCGAGGTGCTTTGAGCGAGGCATCATTTTCCTGTCTGATGATTGCTGGTTTGACTCCCGTTGGCCGCAGCCGTCCCGCCGCGGCGCGAAACCGTCCAGGCATAGTGCAGTCCTGAAATGATCGTGAGCACGATGGTGGCGTCCAGCGCCACGGCCCGGAACGCCGCAATCCAGTACCAATTTGGCGTGACCTTGCGCAGCAGCACCGCCGCCACCGCGACAATCTGCGCCAGGGTATTGGCCTTGCCCCAGAGGCTGGGATGGAACTCCCGGCGTCCCGCGGCCGCATAGAGCAGCGCTGAGACCAGCAGGATGCCCACATCCCGGCCGAATACCAGAACCGTCACGGTGACCGGCATCAATCCCTTGTAAAGCAGAACCAGAAACAGCGTGCTCAGCAGCAGCTTGTCGGCCACCGGATCTAGATATGCGCCGAATGTCGACCGCTGCTTGAGCACGCGCGCCAGTGTGCCATCCAGCGCATCGGTAATCCCCGCGGCAAGAAACAGCACGAAGCTCAGAGCGTAGTGCCCATCGAGGATCGCCGCCACCAGGAACGGCGCCAGGCAGATGCGGAGGAGCGTGAGCAGGTTCGGCGCGCTGCGCAACGGATTCAAACGGCGGCTCGATCCCTCATCCATGGCAAACCTGTTTTGGCGCGGCGCGATGCAGCGCGTTCGACACGCCGGAAGTGAATTTCTGTCGTCAACGATGGTAAAGCATAGCGCCCATGCGGCGCAGCACCGGCTCGCACAACTTCGTCCCTTGTTTCCTTGTCTCTGCCGGGGTCCCCGGCGAGCGGCCCTTGCTCGCTGAGGCGGCTTGGTCCCTGCCTTTCAGACTTCAATCGGCAGTTCTGCCGCCAGGATCTTCATGGGCGTAAGCCCGCGCTGGCGCATAGCGCGCAGGCTCAGCGCGTCGTGGCGCTTGGCCAGGCGGCGACCGTGGTGGTCCACCACCCGGCGGCAGTGGTACCAGGCGGGATTTTCGAATCCCAGGGCGCGGTTCAGCAGGATCTGGCGCGCGGTGGACTTCAGCAGATCGGCGCCGCGCACCACTTCCGTCATGCGCATGGCCGCATCGTCCACCACGCAGGCAAGCTGGTAGCTGGGGCCGCCGTCGCGCCGCCACACCACGAAGTCGCCAAAGTCTACGCCGGCCACAAAACGCTGCGGCCCCAGGTTGCGGTCCACAAACTCAATCACTTCGCCGTCGGGCACGCGAAAGCGCCACGTGATGCCGTCGGGCGTGTCAACATCCGCCGACGTGGGCCCCGGAAGCTGCGGCGCATGACCCGTCAGATGGCGGCACGTGCCGGGGTACATGGGTTCGTCGTCGAGAATGTCAAGCTTGCTGCCTTCGCTCCCGGATTGCACGCGCTCGTGCGGCGCCACCAGCGCGGAATCGATGTCCTTGCGCGAACAGCGACAAGCAAACAGGGCGCCACGATGCAGCAACTTGCGCCACGCTGCCAGGTAGAGGGAGCGGCGCTTGCTCTGCAAGTAAGGCGCGTAGGGACCGCCCTTGTCCGGACCCTCCTGCCAGCGGATGCCCAGCCAGCGCAGATCTTCCATCGCCGCCTCGCTAAACGTCGGCCGGCTGCGGTCGCCGTCCAAATCCTCCATCCTCATCACCAGCGTGCCGCCGGCCTCGCGCACCCGCTGAAACGCGGTCCAGAAGGTGCGCGCGTGGCCCACATGCAGGTAGCCCGTGGGCGAAGGCGCCAGCCGTCCGCGATAACCCGACACCGGCGATGAGGGAGCGCTGGCCATTCTGAACTCGAGTGTAGCCAGCGGCCAAAGCGCGGCATATAGCGCGCTTGGTTCCTGAAGCAGGGAGCAAGGGACCAAGAGAACGAGGGAATGAGTAGCGCCGGTCTCCAGACCGTCTGTAGTGCGGGTCTCCTGACCCGCGCTTGCTGACTCGATGCGGGCATCATTTTCTGGCGGCGTGGACGCCGCCGGCACAGCCGGTCAGGTGACCGGCGCTACGATTGCGGTTTCCAGCGCAGCACCGGTTTGCGCGCGGCCTGCACTTCGTCGAGACGCGAGACCCGCGTGGAGTGCGGCGCGGTTTTCACCAGTTCAGGATTCTCCTCAACTTCGCGCGCAATCGACCGCATGGCGTCGATAAACAGATCCAGCTCCTCGCGCGATTCGCTCTCCGTAGGCTCAATCATCAACGCGCCGTGCACGATAAGCGGGAAGCTGACCGTGTAGGGATGGAATCCGTAATCGATGAGTCGCTTGGCGATGTCGCCCGTCTTCGCGCCCTTCGCCGCCTGCCGCTTGTCGCTGAAGACCACCTCGTGCATCGAGGCCGTCTTGTACGGCAGCTCGTACAGGTCTTCGAGCTTCTTGCGGATGTAGTTCGCGTTCAGCACCGCGTCTTCGGTGGTTTGGCGCAGGCCGTCAGGGCCGTTGGCCAAAATGTAAGCCAACGCGCGGATGAACATGCCCGTATTGCCGTAAAACGCACGCACGCGGCCAATGGATTGCGGCCGGTTATACTCCCAGCGGAGCTCGCCGCTCTGCGGGTGCAGCGGCAAGGGCTCGGTGTCGCCCACGCGCTCGCCATCCGGCTTGAGCACCGGTGCGCGAAACAGAGGCGGGCAGCCGTCGGCTGTCGGCTCGGCGTTGGTGTCCTCCCAATCCCCGGCATCCGGGCAGCTATTCGGGCCGTTCTGGTCTCGGACGAGAACTGGGATCGGTAAGAACGGCTCCAGAAACTTCTTGCACGCCACGGGGCCGGAGCCGGGCCCTCCGCCGCCGTGCGGAGTGGAGAAGGTCTTGTGCAGGTTCAGGTGCATCACGTCCACGCCGAAGTCGCCGGGCCGCACCTTGCCCACGAGCGCGTTCATGTTGGCGCCGTCCATGTAAAGCAGCGCGCCCTTGGCGTGCAGAATGTCGGCAATCTTATGAATCTGGTGTTCGAAGACGCCCAGCGTGGAGGGGTTGGTCAGCATCAGCGCCGCAGTGTCTTCGTCCACTTGCCTCGTGAGAGCTTCGAGATCGATGCCGCCATCGGCATTCGATTTCAGATTCTCGACCGTGTAGCCGCTGAATGCCGCCGTGGCCGGATTGGTGCCGTGCGCCGAGTCGGGAATCAGCACCTTCTTGCGCGGATTGCCCTGCGACGCGTGCCAGGCCCGCGTGAGCAGGATTCCCGTGAACTCGCCGTGCGCGCCCGCCGCCGGCTGCAGCGTGATCGCGTCCATGCCCGTAATTTCAAGCAGGCAACGCTGCAGCAAGTCCAAAACCTCCAGAATCCCTTGCGCGAGCGCGTCGGGCCGGTAAGGATGCGCCTCGGCCAGTCCCTCGATGCGGGCGACGAATTCATTCACGCGCGGGTTGTACTTCATGGTGCAAGAGCCCAGCGGATACATGCCGAGGTCGATCGCGTAGTTCCACGTGGAGAGGCGCGTGAAGTGGCGGATCAGCTCGATCTCGGAAAGCTCGGGCAGCTCCGCGTGGTGCTTGCGCACGGCGGAGCCAAGAAGTGCATCGGCGTCGACAGCTGGCACGTCGAGCGGCGGCAGTTTATAGGCGCGCTTGCCCGGCGACGACTTCTCAAAGAGCAAAGCTTCGTTCTGCGAGGGATGCGGGCGGACTTTGCCCAACGTGTGCGGGCCGGGATTTTCGGGTGCTGCCATTCCTACGCCTCCACCTCAACATCCGCCAGCACCCTCGCTGCCGCTTCAATCTGCTCGCGCGTAATCACTTCCGTCGCGCACCAAAGCGTGCAATTCTTGAGTTCGGGATACCAGCGGCTCAGTTCGATGCCGCCGACGATCTTGTTTTCGAGCAATCGCTGGTTCAAGATCGCAGGCGCTTCGTCCGTCTGCAACACAAACTCATGGAAGCGCGGCGCACCCGCAAAACGCAGCTTCGCGCCCGCCTGACCGCCCAGCGTCTTTGCCGCATAATCGGCCTTGGCTAGGTTGTGCTCGGCAAGCTCGCGCATGCCCTCTTTGCCGTAAACCGCCATGAAGATCGTCGCCATCAGCGCCACTAGCGCCTGATTGGTACAGATGTTCGAGGTCGCCTTCTCGCGGCGAATGTGCTGCTCGCGTGTCGCGAGGGTCAAAACAAACCCGCGATTCCCTGCCCCGTCGACTGTTTGCCCCGCGAGCCGTCCCGGCATCTGGCGCACAAACTGCTCCTTGGCCGCGATCACGCCGCAGAACGGCCCGCCGTAACTGAGTGCCACGCCGAAGGACTGCGCCTCCATGGCAACAATGTCTGCCTCGACCGGCGGGCGCACGATGCCGAGCGAGACCGCCTCGGCAATCGACACAATCAAAAGCGCGCCCTTCGCGTGCGCGATTTCGGCGACAGCCGGAATGTCTTCAACGACGCCGAAGAAGTTGGGGCTTTGGATTAGAACGGCAGTCGTCTCGTCGGTGACAGCCGCATCCAGCGCATCAAGATCGATGCGTCCGGTCTTTGCGTCGTAGCCAACAACCGTCGTCGGCAATCCCTGGTGCTGCGCATAGGTTGCCAGCACTTCGCGGTATTCGGGATGTACCGTCGCAGCCACTACGGCCTTGTGGCGTCCCGTCACGCGCACCGCCATCATCACCGATTCCGCAGCTCCAGTAGACCCGTCGTACATGCTGGCGTTGGCCACGTCCATGCCGGTCAACTCGGCAATCATGGTCTGGAATTCGAAGATGGCCTGCAGCGTGCCCTGTGTAATCTCGGCCTGGTAAGGCGTGTAGCTGGTAAGGAACTCGCCGCGCTGCACCAGCGAATCAATAATCACCGGCCGGTAGTGGCGATAGGCGCCCGCGCCCAGAAAGCTCGCGTAGCCTGTGGAGTTTTTCTCACCGGCGGCACGAAAGTACTGGACGATCTCGCTTTCCGCCTGCTGGCGCGGCACGTCAAGATCGCGGGCGAGCCGGTACTCCGCCGGAATGCTCGCAAATAAGTCGTCAATCGACGCCGCGCCGATCTCAGCCAGCATCTCGTGGCGCTCTTGGTCGGATTTGGGGAGGTAGCGCATGGATGGTCCCTCCGGGACCAGTGATCAGTGGTCAGTTGTTAGTGATCAGCTCGTTTGTGCTCACGACAAGCGTATCAATCCTGTCATGCGATCCTGGAAGAAGTCGTTAGGTCTCGTGCGGCCCCAAAAGCGACGCCCGCAATAAGATGAACTCGGGCAACTGACCACTGATCACTGATCACTGACAACTGACGACCAGCTACGTCGTCTCTTCCGCAATAAACGCCTCATACGCCGCCGCGTCGAGCAGCTTCGCAACTTCGCCCGGATCGGACAGCTCCACCTTGATGATCCAAGTGCCGTGCGCATCCTGGTTGATCTTGTCCGGCTCGGTCTTCAGTGTCTCGTTCACCGCGGTCACCGTGCCGCTCACGGGCGAATAGAGATCGCTGACAGCCTTCACGCTCTCGACAGACCCGAAAGTGGCATTGGCGGCGACCGTATCGCCCACCTTCGGCGCGTCCACGTAGACAATGTCGCCCAGCGAGTTCTGCGCGTAATCCGTAATGCCAATCGAGCCGATGGCGCCCTCGACCGAGATCCATTCGTGCTCGCGGGTATAACGATAGTTTGCGGGATAAGCCATGGCGGTTCTGCTCCTTGGAAATACTGCGAAATATTAGTTTAAGCGGTGGAGGCCGGGGCCGGCGCGAGGAAAACTGGCTGCAAGGGCCCAAAGAAAAAGAGGACCAAAAAGAAAAAAGAGCATCGCAACAACCGGAAGTTCTGGCCGTCCCGCTTCTGATCCCTGATCCCTGTTCCCTGCCTTCTCGTTCCCTTGTTCCCTTGGTCCCTAGTCCCCTGTCTTCACCCCATCACCACCACCGGCTGAAACAGCGTGCCAGCCACTCGTTTGGCGATCCCGGCCAGCTCCCGCGGCCCGGCAAACACCTTGACCAGCGGCGCCGCGGAGAACTCCGGCAGATTGGCCTGTGCGCCATTCCGCAACCGGCCCAGCGCCGCAGCATCGGCGGTGACGCAAGGCATTTCAGGCAGCAACAAGCGCGGGTGCACGCATGCGGCCTCAATCGCAGAGTTGCCCGCGCCGGGATTCTCCGCCAGCGCCTCCAACTCCTCCAGCGTGTTCGCGTCCTCCAGCGTAAACACGCCGGCCCGCGTGCGCCGCAACCGGCTCAGATGCGCACCGCAGCCCAGATCCTGCCCCAACTCGTGTGCCACCGAACGCACGTACCCGCCGGAGCTCACGTCGATGGTGAAGCTGGCCTCCGCTCCCTCCAGCGCTGCAATTGCAAAATGATCGATGCGGATCTTCGCCGGCTTCAATTCCACCGGCTTGCCCTGGCGCGCCATCTTGTACGCGGGCTGGCCGTCAATCTTCTTCGCGGAGAACTGCGGCGGCATCTGCTCCATTTCGCCATGGAACCGCGCCGCCGCCGCGCGCACTCGCTCCAGTGTCACCTGCTGCGCCACTTCCGGCCAGCGGTCCGGTCCCGACGGCTCGCCGTCCGCATCCCAGGTATCGGTCGCAAATCCCAGGCGAATGTCTCCGCAATAGCTTTTTTCCGCAGCCGAGAAATACTGCGCCAGTCGCGTGTATTTGCCCATCAGCAACGGGAGCACGCCGGTGGCCATGGGGTCCAGCGTGCCTAAATGCCCAATCGACCGCTCTCCGGTAATTCGTCGCAGCCGGTTCACCACATCGTGGCTGGTCATCCCGCCCGATTTATCAATTACAAGAAGCCCGTTCACACCCTCACTCTACGGCGCGCAGCCTCGCTTGCCAACTTGCCCGGCAACAAACGAATCTAGAAGCAGATGGCCGGCGAACTGGAACGGGTGCGGAAGGCGTTGCGCGAGCTCGGCAAATCGTTGCAGAGCTTGTCCGGCGATCTCGCGCCCAAAGACGTGCACAAACTGCGCACCGCGTCGCGGCGGGTTGAGGCCATTGCGGGCGTGCTTGGGGCCGCCGACGGCAAGAAACCTCGCCGTCTCGTCGAATCCATCGAGCCCGTGCGCAAGGCGGCCGGCGGCGTGCGCGATATGGACGTGCTGCTGGCGGATACGCGCAAGCTGGCGCGGTATGCCAGCGGCGAATCGCTGACCCGCCTGGTTGCCCATCTGAAAATCGTCCGGCAGCAGAATGCCGAGGAACTGCAACACGCATTGCACCACCGGCACAAGGCCGTGCTGGAGGATATCAAGGAGTATTCCAGGTTTGTCGCGTCGGTTTTGAAGCGCGCAAAATCATTCTCTCGCTCAGGAACAGATGCGGACCAAAACCGGGAAATCATTCACAGCTCTGCCATGAACGTGTTGCGCGAGCTCGGCGATTGGAAGCCCCTCGATGCCGGCAACCTGCATGAGTTCCGGCTGAAGGTGAAGCAGTTGCGCTACACCCTGCAACTGGACGCGCAGGCCGACCCCGGCCTGGTGGAGGAACTGGGCGATGTGCAGCGCCGCATCGGCGACTGGCACGACTGGCAGCAACTGGAGGAGATTGCGCGCGAGTTTCTCATGGACGAAGAGGACCGCGCGCTACTCGACCGCATCGCCAAAACCGTCAAGCGTAGCTTCGATCGCGCGCTTGCGGCCGCCAATGCCCTGCGCGGAAGATACTTGAACATGCCTTTGGCGATTGGCGTCTGAGCAGATAAAGCCTGCTGCGGCCTATACTCCGCCCGTGCCCGGCTGGCGCACCAGCGACAGGAACTCCGCGCGGGTTTCCTTTTGCCGGAAGCAGCCCACCATGGCGCTCGTGACCGTGGACGAATTCTGTTTCTCAATGCCGCGCATCATCATGCACAGGTGCCGCGCTTCAATCACAACGCCCACGCCCTGCGGCGCAATGGCCTCCTGGATCGTGTCCGCGATCTGCCGCGTCAGCCGCTCCTGCACCTGCAGGCGGCGCGCGAAGACTTCCACGAGCCGCGCTATCTTGCTCAGCCCGATCACCTTGCCCTTGGGAATGTAGGCCACGTGCACCTTGCCGAAGAAAGGCAGCACGTGGTGTTCGCACAGCGAGAACATCTCGATGTCCTTGACGATCACCATCTCGTCGTAATCGACATCGAACAGCGCTTCACGCAGAATCCGCGAAGGATCCTGGTCATACCCCTTGGTGAGGAAGGCCAGCGCTTTCTCCACGCGCTCCGGCGTCGAGCGCAGGCCATCGCGATCGGGATCTTCGCCTAGGCGCGAAAGAATCTCGCGATACATCTCCTGCGTGGTGAAGGCGCCGAGTCCCTCGGCCGCGTCCACTCTCACTGGCTTACTCACAACAATCGGGTGTGCCATCGCTGCTCATCCTCTCAAACCGGTCTCATAACCAACCTTGTCAACTCGCCTGCTTCATGGGACCCGCCTCGTTGGCGGGTCCCATACTTGCGCGGCGCGATGCATTGCCATTGATGAGACCGGTTGCGCCGAACACTCAAAGAAATTACTTTCTGTCTCTTCCACGCGCACATGTTCCAACTCGCCGCCCGGCAACGCGTCTTTCAGCAACGCAAAAATCGCCCGGCAGAAATTTTCCGTCGTGGGCACACGATCCGCAAAGAGTGGATCGAGATTCAGGTTGGCGTGATCGAAGCGACCGAGAATGCGCTCGCCGACCGTCCGATCCAGCGCCACCAGGTCCACCACTATTCCCTTCTCCGCATCCACCGCGCCGCCCACCATAACCTCAACCACATAATTGTGCCCGTGGCCGTAGGCATTGTTGCACTTTCCGTACACCGTGCGATTCTGCTCGGCGGTCAAAGCCTCCGTATTCAGCCGGTGGCTGGCGCTGACCAGATAGCGGCGGCCGAAGTACGCTTTCACGCCTCACCCCGATATTCGGCAAAAATCTCCGGGGTCTCGTACACGCGAATCCGGCTCAATTTTGCCCCGCCCGCACGCTCGATAACCTGCTCCAGCCTTTTCCACGCCGCAATGGCGATGTTCTCCGTGGTTGGATTCGAGCTCTTGAACTCTGGCGTTTCAAGATTCAGATGCCTGTGGTCATACGCCGAAAGCACTTCGCGCTCCATCGCGTCTTTGAGCCATTTCAGATCAACCACGAATCCGGTCACGGGATCGGGTTCGCCAGCCACGGTCACTTCCAGCGTGTAATTGTGCCCGTGCCCGTTGCGATTCGCGCAGCGGCCAAAGACCTGCTCGTTCTTCTCCGCGGGCCAAGCCTCGATCCAGTAATAGTGCGATGCGGAAAACGTCGCCCGCCGCGTCAGGAAAATCATGTCGACCTCGTACGTTAGAAAAGATGCGGCAAACTGCTCTTTCGGTTCACGCAATCGACGCCGGTTTGCGCCTCATCGAAAAATCCGCGGGCTTTTCACGACGCGCTGAAAAGCGACGCCGCCTCCAGATTCAATCGCTGCGGGCTAGGCCGCGTAACTCCGCCCCTTCCAGATTACGCGCCTCAGAATCCGGTGCTGAAACCAGCTTCGATAGAGCAGCACGGCAAACAACGGCAGACCCAGCGGAGAAATTGCGCAATCCACAAAGGGGAAGTTCGACTTCGCCACCCGCCTATAGAACCGGAAGAGGGTGCGCAGCCACAGCAACGCCAGAATCCATCCCGCGCCCAGCCATTCCAGGCCATGCGCGCCCAGCCGCGCGTTCCACAACTCCCAGGCCAAAATCGGCAGTCCAAAAAGAAGAAAAAAATCGACGGCCCTGAAGATCGCCAGCACCAGCGCGTTGTTGAAGAGCAGTTGCAGATTCTTGGTCCAGCCCTCGACCATGGCCGCAGTCGTACGATACATGCGCGCGGAGACAATATCGTCCGCGTACCGGAAGCGCAATCCCACCCTGCGTCGCTTGGCCAGAACGGCCAGTTCCACATCTTCGAGCACCTTATCGGCCACGCTCGGGTGCCCGCCCAGCTTGCGGTAAGCCTCCCGCTCCACCAGCAGAAACTGCCCGTTTGCCGCCGCAATGCGCTGCGCGGGATCGGAGACCCTGGCCGGCGGATAGGCCAGCGCCAGTTCGCAAAACACCAGCGGCATCAGCGACCGCTGTGCGAAGCCTTTCACAATCTGCCGCGGCGAGTAGCTCAACATGCCCGCCTTGTGCCGTTCCGCCTCGTGCATCGCGTGTCGCAGGCCGCCCGGCTCGTGGATCGTGTCCGCATCGGTGAAGAGCAGCCAGCGGCTGCGCGCCCGCCGCGCCGCTGTCCACACGGCATTAGCCTTGCCCGTCCATCCCGGCTCCAGCTTTTCCGCCGCCATCACCGTCACCCCGGCAAAGCCGCGCGCAATCTCCGCGGTCCGGTCGGTCGAGCCGTCGTCCACGACGATCAGATCCCAATCCTTGCCCAGCTCGAAAATGTCTTCCGATTGGCTCACCAGCGATTGCAGGCAGTCGCCCAGGCAATCCTCCTCGTTCCGCGCAGGGACGATGACCGTGAGTTCGATAAGCTCCTCAGGCTCCGGCTGATCGAAGACCGTCCCCGGAACGGTCTTCGCCGCCCACTCGCGCCAATCCGCACTCGCTGCCGCGCCTTCCGCCGGGTCGGCGAGGCCCAGCACCGGCTTCCAACCGCCCGGCCCACTCCCCGATCTGCGTAAACCCGGCTTATCGTTCTCCATCGTGCCTCACCGTTTTGTTTCTGCCCTTTCGCTCCGTATTATAAGGATGTGCGGTTTCCTCGTTTTCTGATCTGGATTTTCCTGGCGCCCATCGCCCTTCTCGCGGCGTGCAATCGCGGCGCGCATCCCGCAATGCTCAGCACGCCCGCGCCCGACTTTACGGTCTCCGACGGCACCTCGACCATTCATCTGGCCGGCTATCGCGGACAGGTCGTGCTGCTCAACTTCTGGTGGAGCGAGTGCGCCCCCTGCCTCGAGGAACTGCCCTCGCTCCTCGAATTGCATCACCAGATGCCCAGCCTCGCCATCCTCGCCGTCAGCATCGACGAAGATCCCGCATCCTATACCCACTTCCTGGTCCGTCACCACGTCGACCTCATCACAGTCCGAGACCCAACGGAGTCGGCCGCGCAGTTGTTTCACACCGATATGTGGCCCGAAACCTACGTGATCGACCGCAAGGGCATCATTCGCCGCAAATTCGTCGGCGCCCAGGACTGGACCAGCCCCGAAATCCGCAACTATCTCAACAGCCTGTAGGCGCGTCGGCACGCGTGCCGCACCCGCTGCTATTCTCTCAGTATGACCACGGTGGAGATTTCTTATCGCTACGCCGCAGCGCCCACGGAGCGGGTGGCTACGGCGCTGGCGCGCGCGCGCGACGTTTACGGCATCCGGCAACTCAGTTTCAACCGCGAGGCCCGCACCCTCCGCATCGAGTTCGACGCCACGCGCCTGAATGCTGCCGCGGTCACCAAGCTGCTGCGCGAAACCGGCCTCGAACTCGAGGAGGAAGTGCCTCAGCTTACCGCTCCCGCGCCGGCTCCTGCGGCCCCCACAGCCTGACGCTCAAGCGTTGCGCCACGGCTGCAACCTTGGTAATCTGAAGGAGCGGTTTCGTCCTGAAGCCCAAACTTGTGCGCCCGTAGCTCAGCTGGATAGAGCGACTGACTACGAATCAGTAGGTCGGGAGTTCGAATCTCTCCGGGCGCACCATCTAAAACAAATATATTCAACTAAATACAGTCACGCTATTCCTGATCGGCCCTGGGGTCCTGCTCGATTCTCACTTCCTATTCAAGTTCACTTTCCTACTCCCGCACGGTGAATCCCACGCTCGAATAGAGCCTGCCGTCGGCGCCGCGCCTACTCGACAACCTCCCAACCGAGGTCGCAACTGGTTTGGTAACCCGGCGCTTGTGAAATCATCGTGACTCTTTTAGTTCCGTCCGGATTTGCTTTGATCGTCAGACTCCACGCCTGGTGGTCGAAGGTGAATTTCAGACGCGCCTGAGGAAGATGGTCGAAGACAACCGTTCCGTTGTGGGGCACAGGGGGGCCCTGATAGTGCAGCACCCCGGAGCGCGTTGCCGCAGACTGGGAAGAGGGAAGTTGCGGAGTTGCTTGAGACTCAGCGGGTTGTGCAGCCTGCAGCGTTTGCTGGTTTGGGTCTGAAGGCGCAGTGGCAGGAGGAATGACTGCTGCGGTGTTGGTTTTCTTTTCCCACTCACTTCTTATATCTGGAGTGACCGGCTTTAGCTCAGCGCGAGAGGCAGGATCATGTCCCGGACCATCAAAGAAGCGCAAGTTCCCATTGCCGTCGATGCTATACCAGAGCATGGGGTCGCCGGTGACGCGATCGAACCAATCGCGATTGCCTGGGTCGGTGACGTACTCAATCCGTCCGTGCTGGATGCGGAGAAGCCACGTGATGTTCTCTGTGGTCACGGGCCGGAAGGGAACTCCATACTCTGACTCCGTGCCTGGCCGGTCGGAGAAGACGACTCCGCCTGGTACAAGAGCGTAATACTTCACTGCCCCTGCAGGGCCGAAGTTCTGGTCCTTGGTTCCAAAATACAGGGCCAGGTTATACAGGAGCCCCATTCCCAACAGTAAGGCCAATCCGATTCTCTGCTTTTGAGCGCGGTTTCGCAGTGAAAAAAGATAATACTTGACGCCAATAAAGAATGGAACAAGGAACACGAGACTGAGAGCGTTCGCCAAATAGTGGTTGATTGCGAGGCGCTCGCATAGCGTATCGATGAAGTGGCTGTAAGCGCCCCAAATGGTCATGTCTACTGTTGCGCTGATTGCCCACAGCGAGAAAATCAGGGCCGCAACAATCGCTAGAGTCCAAATGAGCCGCTTCTTCCACGCTCCCTGTGGAGGTTGTGATGGAGCTTCGATCTGCAGCGCCATGTTACTTCCCCTTGAGCCATTTGACAAAAACAAAGCAAGCGGCAGAGACAATCAGAAATGCCGCCAGGATTTCAATGAACCGAATGAACAAATATAGTTCTCGCATGCTTCAAAGTCCTCTCGATATGCGCTTCGCCATCGTAACGCTCACGCTCAATGTGCTCGCCCTCTTCTAGTACTCCCCGATAAAGGACTCACCGCTTCCTCCGCGCCTACTCGACAACCTCCCAACCGAGGTCGCAATTTGTTTGGTAACCCGGCGCTTGTGAAATCATCGTGACTCTCTTAGTTCCGTCCGGATTTGCTTTGATCGTCAGGCTCCACGCCTGGTGGTCGAAGGTGAACTTCAGACGCGCCTGAGGAAGATGGTCGAAGACAACTGTCCCGTTATGGGGCACAGGGGGTCCCTGATAGTGCAGCACCCCTGAGCGCGGCGCCGCTGGCGTCGCAGGCGGAGGCGGCGATTCGATCTTGGGTTGCGAGGTTGCGGGATTCCGGTGTTGGGCGGAGCCTTCTGATGTGCTCGTTGTGGGAGAACGGAGTTTTGCCGCACTTCCCGATCCGATCGGGGGCTGAGGCACATTCGCAGCGGTATTCTCAGGAGTTCCCGGCAAGGGCTTGAACGATTGCCCCGGTGCAGTTGCCGTCTCCGGGATCTGGTTCTGAGCCGGCGGCGTCACCACAGCCTGTTGCGTCGCAGACGGTGCTCTGGCGGCGGCGGACACGTTTCGATGCCAAAAGAAATGCCATGCCAGGACGCCGCCAGCCGCCGCCAGCAGGACCGCGGCAATTCCGATGATCAGCCCTGTCTTTGCCCTTGCCCGGCGACGCAGCTCTGGCAGCCGTTCAGATGGCGAGGGAGAAACAGCAGCCGCAGGAGGAGGCGTTGGAATCGCCCCTTTCGATTCTTCCTGCTCCCGGGTCGAGGTCGGGGCGGCAGCCGATTCGCCCTTCGCATCGTGCGGAACTTGCGGCTCTTCTGCCGGCGCAGCACTGCCTGGATCGATGGACGACTTATCTTGCACAGGCACAGGCATCTCTGCCGGCTCGGCAACTGGCACTGCGGGAGGCAAATCGAAGACTGGTCCTTGCGACGCCGCCGAGCTGCCCTGCCCGCTGGGAACGGTTTCGACCTGCGCTGCCGGCGCCTCCGAATTGACGGCCTGACCGCACTGCTTGCAAAAGCGCTTACCGGGAGTAAGGGCCGCGCCGCACTGTGCGCAAGATTGAGGCGCCGGCCCGGGCGCTGTCACGGGCTCGGGCTGCGCAGAGGCAGCCACAATGGGCAGAGCCTGACCGCAACCGCCACAGAAGCGCTTACCGGCCGCCACTTCCCTGCCACACTTCGCACAATACTTATTTGCCATATCAACGCACCTGAGTTCCGCACTCATCGCAGAAGGCAGCGCCGGCGCCTAGAGGTTGGCCGCACTGCTTGCAGTAGTGTTTCGCGGAGGCTTGGGGTTGCTCGACGGGAGCTGGCGGCGGCTGCACGGGAATAGGTGTCGGCTGGAAAACGGGAGCAGGTGTCACAACAGCAGCCGATGAAACGGATCGTAGCCCACGAGTGTTCAGGGCGATCTCCACAAGCACCACGCTTAGTTCCGCCAGCGCATAGGAGAATACGATTCCCGCAAATGCGATCAGCAGAAAGAGGATCGCCAGCTCGATGCCGCCCAGGAATCCACTGCTCGAGCTCTCGGCGAACGGGAGTCGCTCCCCCAGCAACCCCAACTGTGAAAACGGGCTGGTGTCTGTGAACCAGACAAACAGGCATCCTCCCACGCCGAGCAGAGAATACATGACAAACATCAGTTCGCCGTTCAGCCTGAAGAGCAAAGAGAGAATCGAAAGCACGGTGAAGTGGCTATCCCCCAGCTCCTCCACCGAGTTTGCACGAAAAACCAGAATGCCCGCCGATAGATATGCCCAGGCCAGAACAAAGAGCGCAAGAAGTACGCCCCCAATCAGCACGCCGGCCGAATGGGTTTCGGAAGCATCCGGGTTGCTCTTGAGCGTGAAACCGAGGATGGCGATGAACCCCAAAACGCCCGCCAGCGCGATAATCATTCCCAAAGTCCGCAGCACCCAGGCTACCGTCAAACGAATCAGTTTTCCATCGCTCAATGCGTGGAAAAACGGCTCAAGAAACTTGAATATTTGCATCCTTGCCTCTTCTCTTGCAGAGCCTCGGTTCTCAAGCGAATGAACTGGTCTCGCGCTGTTGATTGCAGCTTTGGCGCGAGCGAGGATCTCCGATCCCCGCCCGCGCCGAGGTCACGCCGGTTACTGCACGTCGCTCACCTTCCCGTTCATGAAAGTGACCTTCATGCCGTTGTAGTAATAAATGACTTTGGACCCCAGATTTGCCACCCTCGATGGTGCGCCCATCGTTGCCTGCACCTGATCCGGAGTCTGGCCCAATGCTACGGATGCAGGCGAAGCCGGCGCAGTGGGAGGCGGACTTGTCGGCGCAGCACTAACCGGCACACCCGTACTCTGCGCCGCCTCGGCCTCCGACTGATCGGCTTGCGTTGTCTGCTGCTGAATCTCCGCCGCGACGCTCGGGTCGGGAGGAGGCGCAATCGAGGCATACTGCGCTGGAGCCGGCTGGCCTTGTGCCGATGGCGGCAGCGCCGGTATCCCGTCTGTACCCTGCTTGGCTTGGAGCTCTTGCAGCCCTTGGTCGATGGTCTCCCGCATATGGTTCTGCATCTCTTGCAGGTCGGCCACCGCCACTGAAACCGTGTCTTGTTTCTGGCACTCAGGCCCACCCTTGCTGGAAAGCACAACCAAATCCGCAGCCACTGCGTCGGCGGGGGGCGGAGTCTGGAGCCGCAACACATCGCCGTCGCTCAGCGAGCACTCAGTTCCCGAGCTGTCCACCACATCCAGCGCACTTCCCACCACAAGCACATGTGGACGGCCGTCGCTCAGCATACGCGCAATCCCGCTGGAGCCTGGGTCCACATCCTGTTGCTGGGCATTTTGCTGCGCCTCGGAGTTTTCCAGTGCCAGTTGGTCTCTCACTTCGTCGGCAATTTGCTGCTTCACCTCTGGCGTGAGTTCCGGCGGTCCGCCCGCGGAGGCTGGTGCACCATCCACCTCGCCCGCTTCCTGCTGCGCTGCGTATGCGGTTTGCAAATCGGAAGAAATCATGTAATCCGTCAGCCAGTATGCGGCCGATGGATACACGGCATACGGTTGGAAGTAGTAGCCGTAATAACCGAACCAGGGATCGGCGCCCCATCCCCAACCGAAAACAATAGGCATTGCCCATGGGTTATAGGCCCAGCCGTAGAAACCCGCGCGATAGTAGAAGCCTGGGGCATAGACATTCAGGTACATGCCTCGGTAGGCAAATCCATGGTAGAGGTGTGTGTATTCGCGACCGTGGTAGAAGTAGGTCCGCTGCGCGAAGTCATGTCCGCGGAAGCTGTAGGGGTGCTGCACAAATCCAGGACGGCCCCGTTCGGCGAAAACGCGGCTGTGGTCGGCTCGCTCTACTGAGATCGCGCGGTTACCATTCAGTCCACGGTGAACGTCCAGGCCCCGATTGGGGTCGTGCACATCGCTCAGCCGGCCATTGGGGCGGGTACGAACCACACTTCCGTGCGGAGTGGTGTGCTCGACACTGCCTCTGGGCGGGTTGTTTCTAATAGCCGAAGGACGGGCGTTGTTGCCAGGCGCGCCGCCGGGGCGGTTGACGCCGGGATTATATGTGGTGGGGCGGTTGGCCGAGGGCGCGCTGGTGTACGGACGGTTAGCCGAGGGTGCAGACGTAGTTGGACGATTGGCCGACGGTCCGGTTGGGTTGGGCCTGTAGGTAGTCCCGCCGCCGGAGTTTCCGGTAGGCCTGGGGGCGGCAGGCGCCGCGGGTCTCGGAGCGGGCGCTGCAGGCCTCGGAGGAGGCGGTGGTGCCGGTTTACTCTTCTGCGCGCCTGCCGTGTAGGCCAACCCCACGAATACGGCAAAAATCACTGCTGCGGATACTTTTCTCATGGCCCCGTGAAGAACTGGCATTGTCATAGAATTTTCTCTCCTGTTCCAAATTCCTCGTCCAAATTCCTGTTGCCGGTCCTGCGCTCCGACCGGGTGCTCGATTCCTTACTCGACATTGCTGACTTTCCCGTTGATAAACGTCACCTTCATGTCCTTGTAGTAGAAGATTGTCTTCGCTCCCAACTTCGCCACTTTGAGCGGCTGTCCGAAACCAGCCGTCACCTGATCCATGGTTTGGCCCAGAGCGATGGTCGGCGGTGGAGCGTCGGGAGGCGGGGGCGGCGGAGCAATGGCCGGCATTGGAGCCGGAGGAAGAGCGGGCGCGGCCGACACGCTGGTGCACGCATGGATCTTGTCCAACTCAGAGTTGGCCAAATTCCGTATCTGCACGTTGGGATGCGGCGCGGCGTTCTCCAGCTCAAGCGCCCTATTCAAAGACGATTCAGCATCCGTGCACTTCATCATCCCGGCCTGCGCCTTCCCCAAAATAATCCATAGGATCGAGGCATCCGGTTTAATCTGCGTGTCGCTCAACATGAGGGTTTCGCAGCCACCATACTTTGCGGCCTTTGTCTCCGCGTCGAGCGCGCTATCGCCATCCTTAATGTCCTGGTTGCATGTCTTCAGGTCCGCGTTCAGGACATCGATGATCTCGTTTGCCTTCAGGGCCGCGGCGTTCGTTTTCTTCAACTCCTCCAACTGCCTTTTCTCTCCCGGGCTCATTTTGTCGATGTATTCCTGGCGCGACATGTCGATGTTCTGTGAGAGATCCTGCCCGGCGACGATTTCGACGCCGCGGATGGAATCGATCATCTTGCCGGCCGGCGTATCTGCCGCGCGATAAACCACCGTATAGGTTCCTTGAGGCGCTTCTCCGCCGTAATTGCCGGAGTCATCGACGTTGAACGTGTACTCCAGGGTTACGCCGCCATCGGTGGAGAGGCTCACCGTGCCGCCATTCTGAGGCTGCCCAGTGGGATTGATGACGCGGCCGTGAATATTGCCCGCGTTTGCATCAGACGTTTGCGCATGCACGGGCGCGGAAACCAGTGCCAGGAGTCCCGCAGCGGCCAGGCCCAGCGAAAGTGAAAGAGTGCGTTTCATGTGTTCTCCCTGAGCGCGGCGGGAAGCGTGCTGCGCGCTTGACGATTCAGAAGAGCTCCTTCTTGGTGATGCCGCCGCCGCACAACTCCATGGCATGAATCATGGCTTTGGCCACGCGATTGGCCGTGTCCTCATCGCGAAAGATAAAGCCGATTGTTTTACTTGCGGCGTCCTTCTCTATTGGCGCGCGGTCGCCATTCGTGGCGGAGGTATGGGTAGAGAAAACGGCACTCGATGCCCATAGCTTCACATCGAAGATAGGGGGCGTCGCCGTCAAAGTGATTTCGGGGTGAGCGGCCTCCACATACTCCTGATTCGCAACATCCTGCCACTTCTCGACGGTGACCTTCTCAATTTGCTTGAAAGAGGTTGTGTCCATTCCCACTATGTGAGTGCGCAGGTGGTCGGCGGTGATTGAGCTCCCGGGCTTCAGGGCTCTACCTTTCCGCAATTCCAGATTGATGTCGTCCGTTTCTGTGGTGTAAAGAGTGCAGGATGCCTGGTCGGCAACCACGTCCGAGACGAGGATAAGCACGCGCCGAGTCCACCCCGTGCTAATGCCCTCCGCAAAGCCGACCTGACCCTGTCCGTTCAGTTTTTCCTGGATGTATTGCATGGTCGCCGCCAGCGTCGGCCCGCTGTCGGCGGGCACGGCTGGAGGCGGGGCGGTCTGTTGACTCCAGGCCGCGATGGAGAGTCCAAACGCCAAAATTGCGGTAGACCCATGTTTCAACTTCATTGTTCATTTCCTCTATCTGCGCTCACGCCTGGCACTCAGCCGCCCGGTTGCAAGCACCCTATTCAACATCGGTGACCTTTCCGTTCGTGAATGTCACCTTCATGTCCTTGTAATAGAAGACGACCTTAGCGCCCAGCCGGGCGACCTTCAGCGGTGCCCCGAAGGCTGCGGTCACCTGGTCCATCGTCTGGCCAATGGCAATGGTGGGTGGCGGAGTATCGGTGGGCGGGGGAGGGGGAGGAATGTCCGCCATCGGCGCCGGGGCAGGAGGCGGAGGCGCGGAAACGGTGGCAGCTTCCGGAGCGGGTGCCGGCGCGCCCCCTATGCGACGCCATACAATTCCACTTGATTCCACCAATCTGTCTGGCAGAATCCTGAAGGTGACGGATTGCCCCGTCGCACTGAACGTGATCGTCAACGTATCTCCGTTCACCTGGTAGAGGCCCGGCGCCCTCCCGGCGGGAACGGTCATGATGAAGGACAAAGAGTCCGGGCTAAAAGTGACTTGCGCGTTTTGGCTAGGCTGGATATACGTACCCGAGACTGAGGCCTGCTGGCCGCCCGGCGTCTGGTCTGTGGCTGCAGCCTGCTGCCCGCCCTGATCCTGCGGCGCCACCGTCAACACCTCTGCCACCAGTTGCATCGCCGTATCGACGGGCGGTACTTCCTTCTTGTTGGGAAAAGGTATTTTCAGGTTCGCGTAGTAGCGAATGCCATCGTAGGGGTCGCTGTAAAGCTGGAAAAGAATTCCGTCCTTCTGGACCTGAATCCCCGTAACCCAGCACCTTTCCTCCGGCGCAAACGGTCGATGGGGATAGTCGGTTGCGGTCGCCCCTCCCGGCGCGGCCATGGTGATCAACATATCCTTACCAAATCCACCCCAGCCTTGTACGATTCTTCCGTTCTTATACGAATTCGATGGGGGCATGGGCGACGCCACGGCATACATGATCAGCCCCGGCTTTTGGATCGCGACCACGTCGCCGGCGGTCACAATGTCGGACCGGTCGGCCGTAATTGTGGTCAGTTTGAACTGCGTGTAGAGCTTTTGCTGAATAACTGCTGGATCACCGGCCTGTGCGTGGAGACAACTCACCGTGCCGGCAACCAAAAGGAAGGAAGAAACGAGTAAGAACTTTCTTGAAAACATAGCAATGCTCCTGTGCGGAGGCACGACCAACCCGCCGGCTCGCCCCGAGATGTTGATGGAATTCTGGTTCGTGTCGCGATCGCTCGACGCCGCCCACGATTGACTGGCCGAGGTAGCCGCGACCACCTGCTTGCTCCTCATAGAAATCCCCCGATTCACAATGAAGTTGAAAGCGGTGGAGCTGCTGCCGCCGGGGTTGATCGCTGTCAATCTCCCGCTCCCGTGATATGTCGCCGATTCATGGACGCCACGCCTCCGGTCGAGCGCTCTGACTACGGCTGAAGCCTGCCAAATCAAATTTGGAACTTCATCCTGAACGGCCGCATCCGGCGCGGGCGGCTCCCCTGACTGGCAAACTGGCCGCTATCGCACACCAATACCCTCGGCATGTTAAGCTGTCGGGAAAAGCCTAATGCTTAAGCCGGTGCAATGGGCGGGGACTCTGCTGAAAAAGTCCTGAATAATGGCTGGTGAGCGCTGATCGTGGCATCCGTCGAATCAATTGACGAGACTTTGCTCCGTTTTGAGGGCTTCACGATCGATCTACAACGGCACGGGTTGTATCGCGGCGTTGAGCGCATTCACCTTACGCCTATACCCTTCCATGTTCTGACTTTCCTGGTTCAGAAAAGAGGGCTCGTCGCCTCCAAACATGAGCTTCTTGACGCAATTTGGGGAGAGCGGCGAGGCGAGAACACGGTCGAGCAGACGATTCGGCAAATCCGGCTCGCACTGGGTGACGAAAAGGAGCCGCATCGCTTCATCCGAACGGTTCCCGGCGTCGGTTACTCTTTCGTCGCGAAAATGGAGGGCGACAACGTCGCCGAGCCGGAGCGGATTTCCGCCCTGGGAACACGGGAGACAAGCCCCCATTCACCGCGCTGGCGGTTTCGATTACCTTGGATCACCGGACTGGTGATCATCGTACCGGCCATCGCTGTTGCCAGCTTCCTTCTCGGAACTTTCACTCTGCGTCAAACCACGCCTGGGCTGGCAGTCGCGAATCCTGTCAAAATCACGCGTTCGCAGGCCCATATCCTATCGCCCCTACTAGGCGACGGCGCCCGCATCTACTATCCGCGGTATGAGAACGGCAAATATAGCGTGGCCGCTGCGTCGGCTGGAGGCGGGGAAAGCGCAGTTGTGGTGACTGGGATCACCAATCCAGAGCTATGCGATCTGGCTCCGGACGGTGAAACCATGCTTCTTCGTGACTTGGTCCACTCGCGAGACGAAGCGGAGCCGCTCTACGTTCAGCCGGGAACCGGCCCGGCGCAAAGGGTTGGAGATATCCTGGCTTACGACGCGGCATGGTATCCCGATGCGAAGCGCATCATCTACTCCGCCGACGGCGTTGTATACGTCACCGACATGGGCGGGAACTCTCGCAAACAGCTCTTCAGCGTTCCCGGCAATCCTTTCTGGTTCCGTTGGTCTCCAGACGGGAAAAGGCTGCGCTTTACTGTAATCGACAAGACGAATGAGTCGACTTCAATCTGGGAAGTCGCGGCGGACGGAAAAGAACCGCATCGGCTGTTTCCAGATCTGCGCTACCACGTATGCTGTGGCTCATGGACGCCCGATGGCGAGTACTTCCTATTCCAGGCGCGAGTTGGGAGCGCATTTCAAATCTGGGCGCAGCGAGACCAGCGGAGTCACCTGTTATCGGCCCGCAGCCAACCTTTTCAATTGATCTCCGGGGCAATGAACTATCGCGGTCCGCTTGCCAGTAAGAACGGAAAGAAACTATACGTCCGTGCGGAGGCGCCCAAAGGAGAAATTGAGCGATACGACTCGAAAGCAGATGAGTTCATCCCCGTGCTGCCGTCCATCTCAGCCAGGATGCTTGCATATTCTCAAGATACAAAGTGGATTGCCTATACCAGTCTGGCGGATAACCAATTGTGGCGGTGCCGCTCGGATGGCGCCGAATGCCTCCAGCTCACACAGGGTTTCAAAAACACTGTGATGCCGCGCTGGTCTCCCAACGGCCGGACGATTGCATTCATGGGCCTCGGGTTCACGGGCAAGTGGGGCGTTTATTCCATCTCTGGAAACGGCGGCACAAGCCGCCTCCTGTCCAGCGGCGACGAAGCCAAGGGTTATCCCGATTGGTCGCCTGACGGGCAGCGGCTTGTTTTTAGCAACGTGCCTCCCGTATCGCAGGCCCAGGGAGTTTACGTCCTCGACCTGCGCTCGAACACGGCCGTAATGCTGCCGGCATCCGCGGGCTATTCCTTTCCGCGCTGGTCGCCAGATGGTCGCTTTCTGGTTGCGCTGCATGCGGGCGATCTGTATCTGTACCTCTTCGATTTTTCTACCGGAAAGTGGCGGCCTCTCGGCGACGTTGCTGCGGCCTATCCAAACTGGTCCCATAACGGCAGGTATGTTTACTTCCGGCCCAACACCTCCGGCAGCGCCGCCGTTTTCCGAGTAGCAGTCCCCTCTGGTGCTATAGAGAAAGTCGCAAGTCTTGCCGCTGTTGAACGCGGTCCATTCTTTATGGGGGACTGGATTGGGCTCGGCCCGGACGACTCGCCTCTTACTGTGCGCAATTCGACCATCGAAGACATCTACGCCTGGGATCTCTCCCTCAAATAAGAGATTGAGGACCACGGGCTCATCAATCTATTCCTGGTCCCCCGCTGGCGCATTCGAACCGCTGTCACTCTGGCTCTTCGTGATGCCAGGGATAGGCGCAACCCCGAATCTCCCCCTCCGACCGATCTGGATCGACGCCTCTGCCCGATCGTGACATCGCGCGATGTTCAGCTTGAGAATGGCAGTGAATCGTCGTTGGGGAACCTGCGCGGCCATCGAACGCATCTTGTCGCTGCCCTATTCTGCTTCTGGATACGTCATTTTCTCCGGGCGCAGGTATTTGTCGAATTCTTCTTCAGTGAGGTATCCAAGCTCGCGATTGGCTTCGCGCAGTGAAAGTCCCTTATGGTGCGCCGTCTTGGCTAGATGCGCAGCCTTGTCGTAACCGATGTGCTGATTGAGCGCCGTCACCAGCATCAGGCACTTGCCCACGTATTCATTGATGCGCTGCAGGTTGGCTTCGATACCTTCCACGCAGAACTCCTGAAACATGCGGCACGTGTCCGTCAACAGCCGCGCCGAATGCATGAAGTTATAGATCATCACGGGCTTAAAAACATTCAGTTCGAAGTTGCCCTGGCTGCCCGCGAAGGCAATCGCCGCGTGATTCCCGTGCACTTCGACGGCTACCATCGTCATCGCTTCGCTCTGCGTGGGGTTCACCTTGCCCGGCATAATGGAGCTGCCCGGTTCATTTTCCGGTAGAGTCAGCTCGCCCAATCCGCAGCGCGGCCCCGAACTGAGCCAGCGAACGTCATTGGCGATCTTCATCAGCGATGCCGAGAGCGTCACCAGCGCGCCGCTCGCAAACACCAGTTCATCGTGCGCCGACAGCGCCGCAAATTTGTTGGGATGGGAACGAAACGGCAACCCCGTCAACTCGGCAAACTTCGCCGACGCGCGTTCCGCAAACTCCGGATGGGTATTCAGTCCAGTGCCCACCGCGGTGCCCCCGATCGCCAGCTCATAGAGGCCATCGAGTGTCGATTCCATGCGCGCGATGTCGCGCTCAAGAAGGCTCGCCCAGCCGCCCATCTCCTGACCCAGCGTCAGCGGCGTTGCATCCTGCAGGTGCGTACGCCCGATCTTGACCACGTCTTCAAACTGCTTCGCCTTCGCCGCAATCGCATCGCGGAGATGCCGCACCGCTGGTATCAGTTGCTCCTTCACCGCGGTTGCGGCGGCAATATACATCGCTGTCGGGAACGTGTCGTTCGACGACTGAGACATGTTCACGTCATCGTTCGGGTGAATGGGCTGCTTGCTTCCCATGGTGCCGCCCGCGATCTCGATCGCGCGGTTCGAGATCACCTCATTGACGTTCATGTTCGTCTGCGTGCCAGAACCCGTCTGCCAGATGCGCAGCGGAAACTCGTCTTTATGCTTGCCCGCAATCACCTCGTCGGCTGCGCGGACAATCAGTTCCATCTTCTCTTTAGGCAGCTTACCCAGATCGTGATTCACCAGCGCCGCTGCCTTCTTGAGGACGGCAAAGGCGCGGATCAACTCCGCCGGCATACGGTCTTCGCCAATCGCGAAGTGGTGCAGGGAGCGCTCTGTCTGCGCTCCCCAATAATGGTCGGCTGGAACTTCAATCTTCCCCATGCTGTCGGACTCGATACGCGCGCCCGGATGGCTCTCTTTCATCGTCTGCATTGTTTTCCTATTCATGTCGGTGGGCAGGATTTGGCCTCGGGCTATCCGGCTCCGCGCAAGTATAGCTCCAGTTGCCCCTGCATGGTCGACTCGCCACCCTCATGTACCGGCGCAGGTGGGCCGGTGGCGCGGGTTTCGGAATTCGATTCAAAGCACGATAACGATGCCCTCGGTCCCTCGCTTGGGGAGACCTCGAACCCCAACCCGCCGCTCCCGGATTCTGACGGCTCTGCCTGAACTACCGCCCACCCGGAAGCTACTGTCCATGCAACATTCAGCCCCCTCCGCCCAGATGCCTTTGCGCAAAACTGTAGATGCGCCGACTCCTACCCGGTTTCCCGCCTGCGGAAAAATTGCAGATTCGTCAGTGTTTATACGGGTCTCCCGTTATCAACTCCCCTTGGGCCGCTCCCGGTCCGCGCCGGGTCGGCGCAGCCTCGAAAAACCGGGGCGGTGGCGCCCACCACTCCCACGCGCTCTATGGAAAGCTGCGAAGCGAGGTTGCCCTACAGTGAAAACGATGAAACAACATCCGCATGATAGCACTTTAGTAATGGCTTGCTATGGTTACTTTAGCTCCAAACTGACCCTAGAAATGATTACCATCGTCCCACAACGTATTGTTCGGCAGGCTGTCGTAAGTTGACGCTCGCATTCAAGGTTCTTCCCGGAATTGCGCGGTCCTCGCTCATTATGGACGGAAGAAACCTGCGAGCTCAGCTCCCGCACGACCTGTCAAATTCAATTTTTGAGCGGAAAGGCGGCTGATGCCTCAATGAGCCCTTCAACTGAAAAAGCGCCTGATACCGCGAGCTCAGCAGGCATATCACCAAACCTCGGCACGAAACGTACCGACACCATTGCAGCCGAGCACTTGTCGGTTGCCTTGATTGGCCCAGACGAGGGGAGACGCTTGGCTGTAGCCGAGGCCCTTGCTGAAACGCGTCGCGCCGTTGTCCGGGAGTTCGATTCCTATCCTCCGGAGTTTGATCGCCTGCAAAGATTGCAGGCGTCGTTCGACGTCATCATTCTCGATCTGGATAGTGACCCGGATACTGCTCTGGAACTAGTGGAAAGATCCAGCGCCAGCAACGCTGGGACGATCATGGTCTATTCGGAGAAGGCCGACCCTAAACTGGCGATGCGCTTGAAGCGTGCAGGCGCCCGTGACTGCCTCCTTCTGCCTCTTGATCAGGGCGCCATGGCCGAGGCTCTGGCTCGGACCACTGCAAACCGTCGCGAGAAAGCTCTCCCCGCAAAGAAGACCGAGGGAAAGCTGCTCGTCTTTACCGGCTCCAAAGGGGGATCGGGTGTTACGACGGTCGCGTGCAACATGGCGATCGCTCTGGCCCAGAGTCCGGACCAACGCGTCCTGTTGATTGACCTTGCTCTTCCCATTGGAGACGCGGCGCTGTGCCTGGGGATTTCTGCCGGTTACACCACGGAGTACGCCCTGCTGAATATCGACCGGATGGATGCGGCTCTCTTTCACAATATCCTCGCCAAACATCGGTCGGGAGTCTTCGTGCTGGCAGCTCCCACCAAAGTTCCAGAGGTCGAGGCCTCCAAAAGCGCCATCGACAAGCTCATCGCCATCGCGCGGCGCGAATTCGATCATGTGATCGTAGATGTGGGATCGCGGATTGATGCGGCGGCCAAAGCCCTATTCGAACATGCCTCCACCATTTACCTGGTCACCCAGACCGGGATCTCCGAACTGCGCAATTCCAATCGCGTGATCTCACAGTTCTTCGCTAAAGGAAATCCAAACCTGGAAATCGTGATCAACCGGTTTGATTCACGCTTCCACGAGACGGAGAACGAAGATGTCATCGTCAAGGCTCTTGGCAGGCCGGTGCGGTGGAAGATTCCCAATGATCAGAACGCTGCGCGCGGGCTGCATTCCGGTGATGCCGGGCTTCCAGAAACACGCCTATCCCGCATCAGCCTGGAGATGGCCAGCGCGATTACCGGGCGGCCCATGCCGCAAGAAAAGAAAAGGGATGTTGAACCCAAAAGTTCTGGAAGAGGTTTTGCGCAGATGGATTCTGCTTGGGATGAACAGCCGGGCCCTGCGAAACCGGCTCCCGTCGAGGCGCGTTCAGTTCCGGCCATCACATGGCCGGAGCCCGGCCCGATTGCCTACGGAGACAAGCTCACCTCCGTCCAGCTCAATGCCAAAGCATCGGTTGACGGAACTTTTGTCTACACACCCAGCCCAGGCTATGTGCTGCCGGTCGGAACGCACACGCTATGGGTCACATTCACTCCGGCAGATTCCCACGGCTACGCTCCGCAGCAGGCCGCAACTTCAATTGTTGTGACCAGGGCAACGCCGGCCCTCTCTTGGCCAGCACCTGCGCGGATCATCCACAGCACCGCGTTGGACGATGCTCAACTCAATGCCTCCGCGCCGGTACCTGGAACATTCGAATACTCCCCCGCGCGCGGCGAAGTCCTCCCTGCTGGAACGCACACGCTCTCGGTAACCTTCACCCCCGCGGACAGTGCGAACTACGTCACGGCACAAACCACCGTACAGCTCACTGTCGCCAAGGCAGCCTGCACCATCCAATGGCCGGCGCCCGATCCGATTACGTACGGAACGCAGCTCAACGACACGCAACTCTGTGCCAGGGCGTCGGTTCCGGGAGCTTTCGAATACACTCCTGGCTTAGGAGCGGTGCTCGCGGCCGGAGAGCATAAATTGTCCGTGGTTTTCACCCCTGCGGATACTCTGGCCTACACTGCATCGCAGAGTTCCGTGTCGCTGGCTGTGGCCAAGGCAACTCCTGCCGTCACGTGGCCGGCGCCGGAGCCGATTGCCCACGGCGTCGCCCTTGGCGCCGCTCAGCTCAACGCCACGGCAACCGTGCCGGGATCATTTGCCTATAGACCAACCGCAGGCGAAGTGCTCGCGCCGGGAGTCCATGAGCTCTCAGTAACCTTCACTCCGACCGACACTTTGAATCACAAAACGGTACGTGCGGTCGTGTCGGTGACGATTACAGAAAAGTTGCCAACCTTCATCACTTGGCCAACCCCCTCCGCCATTCCCTACGGCACGGCGCTCAGCATCGTTCAGTTGAATGCCTCGGCATCGGTTCCGGGAACATTTGTCTACACTCCTTCCGCGGGCCACGTACTCGCGCCGGGAAGGTACACACTCTCCGCATCGTTTACCCCATCGGACGCCGAAAAATATGCACCGGCGCAAGCCGCGGTCGTGCTTCAGGTGGAGGGATCCCCTGACATTCCCTCCTTGCCAGCCGCAGCCACTGAGACCCAGCCTGCGTGGACCTTCACCGCAACCAACTCTGCCCCGGGAGATCCCGCACTGGCGGAAATAACCGGCGAACTCCCTGCCGCCGCGACAAACCCGCGCGAAACGCGCACCTACAAAGGTGCTGTCTACGAGAAAGGAGACGACGGTCAATGGCATCTCCAAAAGAACTAGCTCCGTTGCTGCCGGAAACGCTTCCCGAGGATTTCGGCGATTGGGATGGCGAGGCTTCTCCTGCCTCTTTGCCTGCTGGCAATGACGAAAAGAAAGCGTGGGACACCACTCATTCCATCGGCGAGACTCCAGCGCCGCCTTGGCAACCCGCTGACCGCGAAGCATTCCTGGCATCTTTGCTGGAGAGGCCGCATGTTTCGGGTTCAGCCTCATCCGCGCCAGTCGTTGTTAAGCGGCAAAAAAATTTCATCGATTGGGAGAACGAAGCTCCTCCCAAGGCTCGGCCCGCTAACCGTACGGCGTGGGATGCATGGGACACCGCTCATCCCCATGGCAAGACGCCAAAGCCTCATGGGCAATCCGCTGACCCTGAAGCATTCCTGTCATCCTTGCTGGAGAGGCCGCATGTCTCGGGTGCAGCCACCTCCGCGGCAGTCGCCCCAAAGCAGCAAGAGTTCACGAACGAGTTAGTAGATGGATCGCCCAGTCGTGTTTCGCACAATCTGGAAGCTCGTCACGCCACGAGAGAGGTTCCCGTGGCGCCGGGTTTGCCAAACGTCGCTCCGCTTGATGAAATGCGTAATTCACCCGAACCCAGGGCGAAAACAAGCCACGAAGCCGATGCCGTGATCTTCCAGATGTTTTCACCGAGGATGGTCGAAGTTGAAGGCGAGCCTAAGACTGCAAGAAAGAAGTGGATGAAGATTGCCGCAATTGGCGCCGGCTCCATCCTGCTTCCGCTCATCCTCATGATCCCGCTGCTCCATCATGGAACAAAGTCCGTGGCGAAACCATCCGTTCAGCCATTTCCGGGAGCAACCGATACGCAGCAGACGACAAACACGTCGAAGCCGTCCGCTAGAAAACCGTCGGATCAGAACAAGCCCCTGGCAACGACCGAAAAGCAACCCGCAACAGACAACCAGCCGGCCAACGAGGAGAGCGGAGGGAGCCCGGCACAGGTGCGTGCGAATACGATGAACGATCAACTGTCCGCGCCAACCCGGATTCCGAAGCAAGTCGTGGACAATGCGCCAGCCCCCGCCAGCTTTGGCGCGGCCGGTGCGGATGGTCTGGGCGGCGGCAGCGCAAATGCCGGCATCTTCAATGGACACGCACAGAACGTCGTTAAAGCTGCACCTTCCAAGCCACTTGTAATTTCATCCGGCGTCGCGACGGGAATGTTGATTCAGAGGAAGCCGCCCGATTATCCGCCCATCGCTAAAACCGCCCGCGTGTCCGGCACTGTGGAGCTGCACGCCACCATTGCCACAAACGGAACGATCAAGGATTTGCATGCTGTGAGCGGGCCGGCCATGTTACGGCAGGCCGCCGTCGATGCCGTGCGCAACTGGCGCTACAAGCCGTACTTGCTCAATAACCAGCCTGTAGAGGTTGAAACAACCATCAACGTCATTTTCACCCTCGGCGAATGACCCGGCGCAATGCAAACGTTGCTCGATCTCTGCATGCATCCACACCCGGAATTGTGAGAACGATTGCAAACCATTCGCCTGGGACTGGACGCAGGAATGGCTCCCGTGAAAGGGCAAGACTTCAGTCGTTCCGAAAAACACCGTAAGACGACGGGCTTTAGCCCCTGAGGGACGATTTCCCATCGCCTACGAGAATTTATGCAATCAGCTCTAGTCTTGACGTGCTCCGATTGTGTGCCAGCTCGTCCCTACACGCCGCTGTAAGCCGAGAATCCCCCGTCGATGGGCACCACCACGCCGGTAACAAACTCCGAAGCCGGCGAAAGCAGCCAGAGCACCGATCCGAACAGGTCCTGCGGCTCGCCAAAGCGCGCCATGGGCGTGTGCGCAATGATGGCCTTGCCCCGCGTCGTCAGCTCGCCTGTCTCCTTGTCCGTGAGCAGGAAGCGGTTCTGGTTGGTCAGGAAAAATCCCGGCGCCACCGCGTTCACGCGGATCCTGGGCGAGTACTCCTGCGCCATGTGCACGGCCAGCCACTGCGTAAAGTTGCTCACCGCGGCCTTGGCCGCCGAGTAGGCCGGAATGCGCGTGAGCGGCCGGAAGGCGTTCATCGACGAAATGTTCAAAATCGCGCCGTAACCCTGCGCCGCCATGATCTTTCCAAAGGCCTGGCTGGGCAAAATCGTGCCGAGAATGTTCAGCTCGAAGACCCAGCGCAACGCATCGGCGGGTAGATCGAAGAACTTCAGATCGGGACTCGTGGTGGCCTGAGGCTTGTTGCCTCCCGCGCCGTTCACCAGGCAATCCAACTTGCCAAAGCGCGCCGCAACGTCCTCAGCCGTCTTCAGAATGCTGTCGCGGTTGAGCACGTCGCATTGGAAGACTGTGACTTGCTTGCCATGCTCGCCCATGCGATCCACCGCTGCCTTCCCCGCATCGGGATTCACGTCGAGAATGGCCACCCGCGCGCCACACCCTGCCAGCGCGCTGGCAATTTCGCTGCCCAGGATTCCAGCGCCGCCCGTAATGGCCACCGACTTTCCCGTGAAGTCGTACATTTTCGTCAACCCCGCAAGATCCAATGCTTCCGCTGCTGCCATGATTCGTACCCTCTCTTCGGCCCTTCCGAGCCGCGCAACAATTCTCTCACGCAGGGGACGAGGGACAGTGAACAGCGAGCAATGATTGGTGAACCGTGGACCGAGCGGATTGACGGGAAATGAAGTTTTCGGGGTGGTCAAAATCACATGCCCGGTACGTTGCATTGCGGCTTCCGGGCATTCTCAGAATTGCTACGTCCTTTCGGCTTCATGCGAAAGTCGCCGCTTCCTTGCGGTCGTGCCGGCGGGGCCTCGTGGCTTCGGCATACATCGACTGTGAAAATGCGACCGGGCGGTGTACGATGTATTTGCTAAAAAGGAACACGAAAAGGGGATGGTTGTCCATGCTTCTTGAGTTGACTGTGCAGGCAAAAGGCAAGGGACGGCACGCGGGCGACACGGCCGCTGACGTAGCGAAGATCATCGACTCGAGCGGCCTCTACCACCAGGCCAAGAACAAGGGCACTGTGCTTGAAGGCAGTTGGGACCAGTTGATGGCCGTGGCCAAGAAGTGCCACGATGCGGTTCTCAAATCGCACGAGAAGATTGTTACGGTGATGCGCGCCGTGGACGGCGCCGCTGTGGATCCCTGCCGGCATGCGCCGGGCGACTGCGCCGCCATGAAAGAGCTGCTGGAAGACGACGGCGACTGGATGATCATGTAAGGCAGCGGAGTGAGCGGAGCCAGGTTGGCAACGCACCACGAACCTCAACCTGCCTATCTCAAACAGGCAACCAAGCCCCGTGCCCCATCCTTTCGCGTTCTTTGCGAAAGGGTGGGAAACCGATTCAGCTTGAGCTGATCTAACTCCGCTGGCGCCGCTGATTCTCTCAATACAGGTGGAAATCGACCTCGACGGTAATCATCACCGCGACCGGCGTTTTGCCGTCCTTCATGGCCGGCTTGAATTTGTATTTGCGCACCGCTTCCATGGCCTTCTCGTCCAGTCCCATGCCCAGGGTGCGGATCACATGCACATTCTGCGGATTGCCCTGCGCATCGACGATCATCCCAACGATGCAAACGCCCTGGTACTTGGCGCGCCGCGCTTCGTCGGAGAACTCAGCTTCGGGCTGAATGACCAGCACGGGGTTGGAGATTCTGCCGCCCACCTGGTACACGCCACCCCCGGCATTGCCGCCGGAACCGGGCCCATAGCCGTTGCCGTAGCCGGAACCTAGGCCGCCGCCCGCGCCCGATCCCATGCCCGCGCCGCTGCCGCCTCCGGCCGAGGCCAGCGTTACGTTCGAAGAGTTCTTCATGCCGATCATCGGCATGTCGTTATTGGGCAGTTGAATGTCCTGTTGCACATTGATGGCCGCGGGTTCGGGCAGCTTGGGATGCTCGAGGGTCACAGGCGTCGGAGGCGTCATGGGATCCGGTGACTTCTGCGGCAGCTTGCCCTTGTTGGCCTCGATCATGCTGCGATCGCCACCGCCACCGCCACCGCCCGCCTTGATATTCGACTTCGGCGCGTTGTAGTCGGTGATGTCGACGTTGACGTCAAGTGCCTGCTGCTTCACCGTCTCGATGACCTTTTTCCCCACAACAAACAGGATGATGCAAAGAATGAGGGCGTTGATGGTGGTCGAGATCCCGACGGCCCACGGATTGGTCTTCACGGCCATCCGGTCCGGCACCGGAATGGGCTGCGAGGTCAACTGCAAGGGCGGCAGTTTGACCGGAAAAAACACGTCTCGGATGCTCTCCCAGAGGTCGGCCCAGAGGGGCTTCTCCTGGAAAGCTTTGCCGAGGAAGGCATCCAGCTCATGACCGTGCTCCGGCCCTGCGCCTCCCTGGTCGTTCTTTTCTTCCGGTGTCATGTCTGTTGGTTGTCTGCCCTTATCGCTGCCAGTGGGGCAGCCATTGCCCGTCCGGACGCGAGCGCGCCCGTAACAGGGCCATCCATTCATTATGCTTTACCGCGCCCATGCTTGTCTTGGCTCGGTAAGCACCCTGCGACCCGCTGCGGCCTCCGCAGCCCCATATCCGCTTGCTTTCAAGCTCCCACAGACAATAGACGCTTTGGGCGGCTGGTTTGTTACCGGAAAAATCCTCATGCTGCCGTTTACACTGGATCATGAACAAGTTCGCGAACTCGAACGGAGTCCCGATGTCCTCTGCGCCGGAGTTGAAGGCGACCCTGACCCTGCCCCAGACCGCCTTCCCGATGAAAGCCAATCTGCCCCAGAATGAGCCGCTTCGGCTGGCGCGCTGGGCCTCGCTCCGGCTCTATGAAGAGCTGCGCAAAACCTGCCAGGGGCGGCCAGTTTACCTGCTCCACGACGGCCCTCCCTACGCCAACGGACCCATTCACCTGGGCCACGCCCTCAATAAGGGTCTCAAGGACTTCGTGGTCAAATCCAGGACCATGGCCGGGTACGACGCCCCGTTCGTCCCCGGCTACGACTGCCATGGGCTGCCCATCGAGATCAAGGTAGACGAAAAACTGGGCCATAAAAAGCTCACCATGCCGGTGCCGGAGGTGCTTGACGCCTGCCGCGCCTACGCCCAGAAGTACGTCGACATGCAGACCGAGCAGTTCGAGCGCATTGGCTGCTTCGGGCGCTGGCAAACGCCCTACAAGACCATGGCGCGCTCGTACGAGGCCAGGACTTTAGAGGCGTTTTACGGCTTCCTGGAAAAAGGCTTCATCTACCGCGGCCTGAAGCCGGTTTACTGGTGCATCCACGACCGCACAGCCCTGGCCGAGGCCGAAGTCGAATACGACAACCACACCAGCCCGTCGATCTACGTACGCTACCGGTCGACCTCCGATCCGGCAGACCTCGCGCCTGCGCTCGCCGGCCGCGACGTGTATACGATCATCTGGACCACCACGCCGTGGACGCTTCCCGCGTCAATGGCCGTCGCGTTTCATCCGGATTTCGAGTACGTGGCGATCGAAGCGCCAGAGGCCTCCCGTGCCCCATCCTTTTCTCAAGCTTCCGAAGGAAGCGCAGAAAAGAGGGTCGGAGACCGCGACACTCATCCCGTCTACATTGTTGCGGCCGAGCTTGCCGCGCAGGTGGCAGTAGCCTGCAAGCTCGGGCCTACCAAAGAGCTCGCCCGTTTCAAAGGCGCTACGCTTGACCGCGTGACGTTCCAGCATCCGTTCCTCGACCGCACCATCCTCGGCGTTCTGGCCACCTACGTCACCGCCGACACCGGCACCGGCGCGGTGCACACCGCGCCAGCGCACGGCATGGACGACTTTTACACCGGCCAGAGATACGGCATCGACCCCACGAGTCGCGTCGATGCCGGCGGCCACATCCACGTCGATACCGCCGCGTGGAATTCGCCAATCCCGCCGGCCTTCGAAGGCATGAAGGTCTTTGCCGCCAACCCTGTGATTGTGGCCATGCTCGAAGAGCGTGGCGCGCTCCTGGGCGGCGCTCAACTTGAACACTCCTATCCGCATTGCTGGCGCTGCCATCATCCCGTCATCTTTCGTGCTACCGAGCAGTGGTTCATTTCTCTTGAGACTCCGATCAAGTCAGTCCAAAACGAGGAAAAAACATTTCGACAGCTCGCCATCGAGGAGATCGATAAAGTGGTGTGGGATCCGGCTTGGGGCAAGGAGCGCATCACCAACATGATCGCCACGCGCCCCGACTGGTGCATTAGCCGGCAGCGCATCTGGGGTGTGCCCATCGCCGTGTTCATCTGTGAGGGCTGTAGCCAGCCGATCAACGACGCTGATCTGAACCGCAAAATTGTCGATCTCTTCGAGCGCGAAGGCGCCGAGGCCTGGCATCTGCCGGCGAGCGACGGCCTGTTAGCGCCGGGAACGAAATGCGCCCACTGCGGCGGGACAACGTTTCGAAAAGAGACCGACATTCTCGACGTCTGGTTCGATTCCGGCGTAAGCTGGCTAGCCGTCTGCGAATCCGACCCGGATCTGAGTACCGCATACAAACAATTCCAGGCGGGAGCTACCTCCGCTTCGTCAACTGCAACAGCGAGCGATGGAGTTTTGTATCAGGGCACGGCTTCAGCCGCGCCGAATCAGACAATAGAGAAAGAAGGGGCTTTAGCCCCTGCCGTGTCAAGGCCGTTAGAAGTTCTCTATCTCGAGGGCGGCGACCAGCACCGCGGCTGGTTCCACTCATCGCTGCTCACTTCCGTGGCGCTGCGCGGGCGCGCTCCCTATTCGCACGTGGCCACGGCCGGCTGGACGCTCGACGAGCAGGGCCGCGCCATGTCGAAATCGCTCGGCAACGGCGTCGATCCCGTCGATATTGCCAACCGCATGGGCGGCGAGATCGTGCGCCTGTGGGTTGCGTCGGTGGATTTCCGCGAAGACATGGCGGCCAGCGAAAACCTGATGCAGCGCTGCGCCGAACTCTACAAAAAGCTGCGCAACACGTTTCGCTTTTTGCTCGGCAACCTGCACGGTTTCGACACCGCGCGCGATCGCATCGCCGAGAGCGACCTGTTGCCGCTCGACCGTTACATGCTGGCCCGCACCCGCGAGCTCACCGAAAAAATCCTCGGCTGGTACGAGGCCTTCGAGTTCCATCGCGTCTACCAGGCGGTGAACGAATTCGCCATCGTCGACCTGAGCTCCTTTTATCTCGACGTGCTCAAAGACCGGATGTACACCTTCGCGCCCACGAGCCTCGCACGCCGCTCGGCGCAGACTGTGTTGTGGCAAATCACCGATGGGCTGGTGCGGCTGGTCGCGCCGATCCTCACCTTTACCGCCGACGAAGTCTGGGAGCATTTGCCGCCCGTCGCCGGCCGCGAAATCAGCGTGCATCTGGCGCGCTTCCCCAAGCCGGAGGAGATTTTCTCGGAAAGTCCGGCTGTGCTTATCGACGAGTGGAAGGCGCTTTTCGCAATCCGTGACCAGGCTCTCGTAGTGCTAGAGGGGGAACGCAAAGCCCAGCGCATCGGTAAGGGCCTGGAGGCGCAGCTGAAGATCGAGGCATCGCGTCCGCAGTTCGCGTTGCTGAAGCGGTATCAGGACGGGCTTAAGGAGTTCCTGAACGTCTCTGCGGTTGAGGTGGCGGAGGGTCAAGAGTCGAAGATTACGGTCTCGCCTGCGCAAGGCCACAAGTGCGCCCGTTGCTGGAACTTCATGCCCGACACCGCCGACTATGGCATCTGGCAAAACGTCTGCGGCCGTTGCCGGAACGCTTTACATGAAATGGGCATTGCCCCACCGAAGCCGGAGGCCACACAATGAGCTGGTTCAGCAACTGGCCTCGGCCGCGCCGCCTCCACTGGCTGCTACTCATCTCGGCTCTCGTCTTCGCCGCCGACCGCCTCTCAAAGACATGGGTGGTGCGCCACATTCGCCTTGGCGGCGCCATCCCCGTCATCGACCGCATTCTCCGCATTTCTCATTGGACCAACGAGGGCGCGGCCTTTTCCATGTTTGCCGGCGCGCGCTCGCCCAACTTCGTGCGTTGGGGCCTGGTCGCCTTCACCCTGCTCGCCGCGCTGTGCGTCTTGATCGCCCTGCTGCGGCTGGGCGACCGCATCACGCTGGCCACGGTCGCGCTCGCCCTCATTCTGGGCGGAGCTCTCGGCAACGTTCACAACCGCATCGTCTATGGCTATGTCGTCGACTTCATCGAGGTGCATATCTTCACCTATCACTGGCCCGACTTCAATTTGGCCGACTCCTCCATCGTCATCGGCGCTTGCCTGCTCTTCCTCGATTCGCTCTTGCCGCGCAAGAAATCCATTTCTTGACCGCGGCGCGCCCCGTCGCAGTTATACTGGCGTGGCCTTTCAGCCGCGAAATCGGGCAGCACCCTGCGCCGCGGCTGAATCGCCGTTTTCAATCAGGTCCGCGAGGAAATTATGAAAAGTTTTTTTAGAGCTGCGCTCGTCATCGGGTTCGTGGTCTCCGCTTCGTTTGTCCGCTCGCAAGCCGGCCCGCCCCCTGCCGCCGCCACCGCGGCATCGCCAGAATCCGCGCCGTTGGCCGTTCCACCCGATCGACAACCCTCAAAGGAGCAGTTGGCAAAACTGTTTGAGGTGATGCAAGTCCGCCAGCAAGTCGCGGCGTTGATGCAAATGTTGCCGGCGATGATCCAGCAACAGGTGCAGCAACAGCAAAAAGAGATGACGGCGAACCTGCCGGAGAACGCAAAGATCACTCCGGAACAGCAGGCGGCGCTGGACAAGGTGACAAGCCATTTCCTCGACAAGGCCATGAGCATCTACTCCGTGGACGAGATGCTCCACGACATGGCCACCATCTACCAGAGGCATTTCACCCGCGACGATGTGAACGCCTACATCGCCTTCTACTCCACGCCCGCCGGACAGCGCCTGCTGCAAATGACGCCGGTCATCATGCAGGAGTACATGCCGGTTGTAATGCAGCGCATCCAGGATCGGAGCAAGGCACTCACCGACAAAATGTCGAAGGAGCTTGCTGACGTGCTCAAATCGAGTGCGCCTGACGCACCCGCTCCCCCGGCGCCCGCGCCGAAGTAACCCTCCGGTTTGCGCCGTCGCTGCCCCATCCTTATCGCGTTCATTGCGAAAAGGGTGGGAACGCGCCCGCACAGCGCACCGATGCGCCTGCCCGGTATAATTGGTCGGATCACTTCGCGCCGTGCAGGAGCCGGACAGAATGCCGCCAGTAGGGACCCAATCGCGCAGTTTCTTTGCCACCTTTCGCTCCCCCGATCGCGTCTCGCACCAACGCTGGGTGATCTGCTTCCTCTTGTTTCTCGCTACGGTCATCGCCTACATCGACCGCGGCGTGATCGCCTACCTTGAAAAATTCCTTGAAACCCAAATTCCCGGCCTCAACAGCATCAAGTACGGTTACATTCTGGGAGCATTCACGGCGGCCTACGCCATCGGCATGGTGGTGGCCGGCGGGCTCACAGACAAGCTGGGAACGCGCAAGGCGTTTGCCATCGCCATCTGCCTGTGGAGCGTCGCGGCCATGCTGCCCGGCGCGGCGTTCTCCGTCATCACGTTCGCGATCGCCATGTTTCTCCTCGGCTTGGGCGAGGCCGCCAACTTCCCCGCTTGCATCAAGACCGTCGCCGAGTGGTTTCCCAAGCGCGAGCGCGCTCTGGCCACAGGGATCTTCAATTCCGGCGCGAATATCGGCAACATTGCTGTGCCCCTCCTGGTGCCATTTCTTGTAGCATTCTTCGGTTGGCGCGGCGCCTTCGTCGCCACCGGCGCTACCGGACTCGTCTGGCTGGCCTGCTGGCTCTTCTACTATCGCCGTCCCGAGCAGCATCGCAGCGTCTCTCCCGCCGAGCTCCAGCTCATCCTCAGCGATCCCATCGAGAAAATTGAGAGCGTTCCCTGGAGCCGCGTTTTGCCCTGCAAGGAGACTTGGGCCTTCGCCATTGCCAAGTTCCTCACCGACCCCATCTGGTGGTTCTATCTTTTCTGGCTGCCCCGCTATCTACAGTCCACATTCGGCCTCAGCATTGCCCAGAACCGGCTCCCTGTGGTGATGGTCTACGTCATTGCGACCGTCGGCAGCATCGGCGGCGGAGGCATCTCCGCAGTGCTGCTCAAGCGTGGCAAGAGCCTGAACGTGTCCCGCAAAATCGCTCTGCTCGTCTGCGCGCTGTGCGTGGTGCCGGTGATCTCGGCGCCCTTCCTGCACAATCTCTGGTCCGTGGTTGCGGTGGTGGGTCTGGCGGCCGCCGCGCACCAGGGATGGTCCGCCAATGTCTTCACCTTGCCCTCCGACATGTTTCCCAAGGCCGCTGTGGCCAGCGTGACCGGCATCGGCGGCATGACCGGCGCGTGCGGAGGATTTCTGCTGCAGATCGCCACTGGCCTGATTGTGGGCCTCACGCACAGCTACGTGCCGCTGTTTGTGATTGCGTGTCTCGCCTATCCCACGGCATTTCTCGTCATTCAGGGCATTGCGCCCAGGCTGGCCCCGGCGAAGCTTGAATAGAAGACTGGAACTGGCTGCATGAATCCGGCCTTGAAAGGGCACGGCTTTACAGGCTGTTACGAAACTCGAGGAATTTCAAAATTCACCACAAGATGTTGGGTTCGGCAAGATGATCGCACCCAAAATGTGGCCTCGATTTTGAGTTTCGTAACAGCCT
>Ga0181520_10000281_pt1 | contig 113447 bp, 93 predicted proteins | sample PEATcosm2014_Bin_29_FD_132451 | JGI IMG/M metagenome (GOLD analysis project Ga0181520, IMG submission 132451) | Peatland microbial communities from MTU Mesocosm Facility, Houghton, MI, USA - PEATcosm2014_Bin02_30_metaG | ecosystem: Environmental > Terrestrial > Soil > Wetlands > Peat | place... | reverse complement strand
CCGCGACAACGCAGCCTCACGGAACTCCTGCGTGTACTTCACATACTTGCGACCCATCTGCAACGCCCCTTTCGCTGCAAACTGTCAATTCTCTTACTGTCTCACTTTTGGGGGTCACTCCAGCTTGGCAGGGCACAAAGGTTCCTACGGCGTTTTCCGTTACGGATCTTGATAGATTCTGGCCGGACCGTTGCGTTGAATCCAGGCCGGCAGACAGCATCGTTCGCCCGGATTTCTAGCAACTTGACCGCCGCGTGCACAGTGGGGTTAGGATTGAGCCGTAGACTCCCAGGTCGGGCTCCTCAATAAACTCGCTGAACAATGGACGGTGTTCCCATGGCCCTGGATATTGTTGCCTGGCACGACCGCACGGCTTCCGATCATCAAACGCAGTACAACAATGCGCGGGCGGGTGGATACAGCACGCTGTCGCTGTGCGTGTATGGCGACCCGAGCAGTCCGCTGTATGCGGCCTCGATGGTGAAACGTGCGACGCAGACGCCCGAGCAGCACTTCCCCTCGCTGGACGCCACGGCGATGCAGACCACGTTCAACAACATGGCCGCCACAGGCTGGGGGCCGGAGATCATGAGCGGTACCGGGCCAACCGACAACCCTCTGTACGCCGCTATATTTATTCAAATAAGTCCGATCCCGCTGACCCGAAGCGGACTCACGGCGGCGGATTTCACGGCGCTCAACCAGTCGCAGATGAGTTCCGGGTCCATCCTGCACTGGGCGGACGTCTGGGGCGATCCGGGCAATCTGCGCTATATCGGCATCTGGTTTCCGAACACCGACAATCGCGCGTGGAACTGCGACGGGATCGATGACGGCAGCCCGACCATGCAGTTGCGGTTCAACGCGCTGGTGTCGGGGTTTGGACGCCCGGTGACGGTCGCGACTACGCCCGACGGCGGCAACCTGATGATGTACGACGACAGCCAGATGCCGTTCTGGCAGGAGTGGAACGGCATGACCAGTGCGGATTACCAGACGAAGTTCAACACGCTGTATCCGCAGGGTCTGCGTCCGATTCGCGTGAGTGCGAAGGGCACGGGCAGCAACGCGCGGTTCGGCGTGCTCTTCTCCGAGCAGGAAGATGCGGGTGCCCGCATGTGGACGATCAACGGGCCGGCCGGTTCGGCGGCCGTGGCCGCGATCGATTCGGCGATGGAGGCGGTGATGACCGCGAACATGATTCGCGGCGCCTCGGTCGCAGTAGTGAGCGGAACGCGGCTGGTCTACACGCGCGGGTACACCTTTGCTGAACCTGGTTATCCGGCGGTTCAGCCGACCACCTTCTTCCGGCAGGCAAGCGTTTCCAAGATGTTTACCGCCGCCGCGATCTACCAGTTGATGGACGAGGGAGCGAAACTGCCGGGGACCAGCACCCCGTTCACGCTCGACACGCTATTGCGGGACGCCTTGCCCACGATCGACAACGGGACGCCGGTCACGAACTGGAACAACATTTCGATTCGGCATCTGCTGGAGATGACCAGCGGTATTACCTCCAGCATTCTTGGGACCGATGCGAGCGTATCTTCGACGCTGCCCATCAGCGCTTTGCAAATGGCGCAGTGGCTCTATCGCCAGCCGCTGGCGAACACGCCCGGCGACACAACCAAGGCCACCTACAGCAATGCCGGCTACATGCTGCTGGGAATGATTGTGGCGCGGATGCGCGGCGCGGCGGACTATATTTCGGGGCTGACGACGCTGCTGAACAGTCTGCATATTACGCGGGTGCGATCGGCGGTGTCAGTGGCATCGGCACAGTACTCGGACGAGGCACGCTATCACTCGCGCCCGCTGGCGACGGGGACATCCGTGATGGTTACGGGTCAGCCTTTCTGCGCCGAGGGGTACGGAGACGCGAACCTGGAGAACGCTGGCGGAGGAGGAGGTCTATCGGCTGCGGCCGTCGATGTTGCGCGGGTGATGGCGGCGCTGAGCGTGGCCACAAACAACCCGATGATGAGCGACACGATGTTGCAGACCTGGCTGACCAATGCAGCCAATGCGACCAGGAACCTGAGCGGTCCCGATGCGCATGGGTATCACGGCTTCGATGGTGTGTCTGTGGGACCAGCCCCATACCCCTTCACCGGGGACAAGGGCGGAAGCCTGAACACGAGTCAGAACGCGGTGTACTTCGAAATCAACGGCATCTCGACGGTGATCAACTGGGGCGGCGCGACGCCGACCGGTCCGCAGTGGTATCCAACCTACGAGGCTGTGGTGAATGCGGCCGCCGCACAGGACTGGGGCACAACGGACCTGTTCCCTACCTATGGCATGCCTGCGTTCCCCATTCTGCTGCCCATACCGATCCCGCTCCCTAGCCCGAGACCGCCGATCAAGCTCGAAACAGCATCGCATATGCTTCCGCAGTCTGGCGCCCGCAAGAGCATGTAGCAGAAAATCGGTCGGCTCGGAGTGGCGTCGCCGCTTGCCTGTCAACGGGGTTGCCGATGCGGTGCATCGGAGTGGCGCTTGCGTTTAGCGGCCGATGGTCCGCTTGGGTTCGTCATCGCTGAGCGCTGGGTTGAAGGGCTTAATCAGAAGCAGCTCTTCGCGGTCGCACCTTCGACCAGGCATGCCCTGTCGTAATAGCGAACGCCTTGGAGTTCCTGGTATTCAAGAACGGTTTTCACGCCGCTCGAAGTCGTGGTGGAGGAGAGCGTCTGCACTCCTTTGCTCTCGGCCGCGGACCCGCCGATCAGGGACTCCTGGAGCACCCGTCCGCGGACCTTCCCCGTCGCTGGCATTTCGAAGCCGAGAATTTTCGCCATGGTCGGCGCCAGGTCGATATTCCCCATCGGCAGCTCGTCGGCAAAACCAGACTTGAAGTCAGGCCCGATCGCCGCCATGTTGTTGAAGGTCAGGCTGCGTCCGAAAGCGCCGTGGTTGCCCTGGCCCTCCTGCAGCGTCGTATCCGAAACCTGGACCGCGCTCTGGAGGTCGCCGGGGACCTGGTCGAAGACTTTGAAGGCGACCACAATCGCGGGCCGGGGCACATGGCTGTCCCCAACCAGCCCAACCGCGCTCAGCGGCAGCGCTCCGGCGCAGCTTGGGGTGCAGAAGCGATCGTCCACGAAGACGCCGCCCACATAGTCAAGCTGGGTAAGAATATCCACCAGCGAATGCACCACCTCGGGGCTGCCGCCGGGGACGTAGAGCAGGTCCGAGCCTCCGTTCGAGGCTACGATCACCTTTGCGTCCGATCCGTCCAGCGCCTTCACCGTATCTCCGAGCAGGGCGCTTCCGGTCGAGGGATGCTGGGACTTCTCTCCGCCCAGGGCCAGTTCGGCAAAGACGGAAGGGCCGCTGCCGGCACGCACCGCCGGGTCATACAAGCGCATATGTCCGCGGATGGCGAGGTCGATCGCCAGAAATCCGGTGGGCAGCGTCCCCGGCGGCTCAGGCTTTTCCGGTCCCGCCGCTTCGTAGGTGAGATTCGCCGAGGCCTCGGTGCTTTGGGCGCCGTCGCTCGCAATCTCCCGGCGGCTGATGGTCGCGAAGCCATGATCGGAGGTGACGATTACGTCCGTAGTCGCTTTCACTTTGGGGTGGGCGTCGAGCCAGTCCAGCAACTGCTTCAGGCAACGGTCGGCGTTCCGCAGGCCGCTCTTCGCGGTGTCTCCGTTGATCCCGGGGGTGAGCCGCTGCAGGCTGTCTCCCTCGTTGTGCTGCGTGCCGTCGGGATCGCGGGACCAGAAGACCAGCACGAAGGGCTTATCCTCGCCGGCAAACCTGGGCAGCAGCACCTTGGTCGCCACATCGGCGAACCACCGCTGCTGCACGTAATTTGCCGCCAGCGTCCCGGAATTGACGGCGTCGCCCGTATGCGCATTGCTCCACGCCGAACCGTCTGGGAATCCGTTGGTCCGAACGGGTGCGTCGGCAGGCAACTTGGCATCGTTCAAAGCATCGAGGATGTCCGCAGGCAAGGGAATCGCGTTAGGCTGGCCGGTGGAATCGTCCATGACGATGGCGCCGTGGTTGTCCAACAGGCCAAGCTGGTTCCAGCCAATGGAGCCGTTGAGTTGAATCGCGGCGGGTCCGAGCTTGCCCACCGAAGCAACGTTCATTCCCTTGTCAAGCGCCACGCCAAGCAGGGTCTTCTCCCCCAGGTAATTGCCGTGGAACGCGGCATTCATGTCGGCAAGCACTTCATCGCTCTCCAGGAAGGGAATCAGGAACCCAGCGGCACCGGGTGTGTCCTCGTGGGTCAGCCACATGCCCGGATAGATCGTGTTGCTGAAGTCGCCGGTGTCGCCAAGGCCGTGTCCGGTGGCAATTGCCGACGCGTTGGCGGTGGTGAATGTCGGAAAAACCGAGTGGCTATTGCGAAAGTCGACTCCCTCCTTGCGCACCCTCGCCAGCGCCGGAGTGTCCGCGGGGTTGACGGAGCCGCGCCTCAGCCCATCCGCAACGAAGAGGATGATGTTATGTGGACGCGGCGTGTCCGGAGGCTGGGCCGAGGCGACAGCCACCGATAGGCCCGCCAGGATGTTGAATAAGGTAGCAATGGCTCGAATCCGCATGTTTTGCCAAGGATATCAACGCCGCGAAGATCCTGCACAGACGAGGGCATAGCTGCGGCCAGGCTCCGGCGAGAGAAACGCGCAGGCCTTTTGGATCCTGATTCATAACCCACGAGTTAGCTCAATCCACCTTTTCCCCGGCACCATTTTCTTTCATGCGATTGTAACGTTCCTTTCAAACTTGGCGCGTAGCGTGACTCAGGGCACTCCAATTTCTCATTCTTTAGTCAGGTGAACTCATGGCCACTCCCGCCACGCTGCCGAAGCCCTCTATTCTCGACGAAAAGCTGAAGAAGTCCTCACCAGGCAAGGCCGGCATGCTTGTATTTGCGGTGATGCTGGTGGGCGGACTGGGCTACATCGCAGTGCAACTGTGGGGCGATCTTTCGTTGGTTCACAACCCCAGTGTGTTTCCGTACATCCTGCTTGGAGTGGCGTTGCTGATCGCTCTTGCGTTCGAGTTTGTCAACGGGTTCCACGATACGGCGAACGCGGTGGCGACAGTGATCTACACGCACTCGCTGGAGCCGCATATCGCGGTGGTGTACTCCGGCATCCTGAACTTTACGGGCGTAATGTTGAGCTCGGGTGCGGTAGCGTACTCGGTGATTACACTGCTGCCGGTGGAGTTGATTCTGAAGGTGAGCAAGGGCTCAGGATTCGCCATGGTGTTCGCGCTGCTGGTGGCGGCGATCCTGTGGAACCTGGCGACGTGGTATCGCGGGCTGCCGGCCTCGAGTTCACACACGATGATCGGGTCAATTATCGGCGTGGGCATCACGAACCAACTGATGCAGGGAAACCCCGGAACCTCAGGGGTGGAGTGGGCGCAGGTAACGAAGGTGTTTTCCACGCTGGCGCTTTCGCCGGTGATTGGGTTTATCGGGGCGGCGATCCTGTTTGGGCTTTTCAAGCTGCTGGCGCGCGACCCCCGCTTGTATAAGGCGCCTGAAGGGACTGCTCCTCCGCCGCTCTATATCCGACTGCTGCTGATTGGCACGTGCGGCGGCGTGAGCTACTTTCATGGATCGAACGACGGGCAGAAGGGCATGGGTCTGATTATGCTGATCCTGGTGGGCACCGTGCCCACGGCGTACGCGCTGAACCACGCGGTGACGGCGGACCAGATCGGCAAGTTTCTGAGCACGTCCGCGGCGATGGTCGAGACGCTGGATAAGTACACCGACAAGAATGCGGTGATGCAGGACGAGAATGCGGAGCTGACAAGCTTTGTCAGCACCAAGAAGTACGAGCCGGGCGTGATGCTGGCGCTGCGCCAGACTGTGGTGGACATCCGCAACGAAGTGACGTTGTACGGCTCGCTGAAGGGTGTGCCCCAGGACATGCAGGCGAACGTGCGCAACCAGATGTACCTGGCCAGCGAGACGATGCGGCTGGTGGGGAAGAGCGGGCCGAAGATGACGGCGAACGACACCAAGGCGCTGGCGGCCTACAAGAAGGAGCTGGACACGTCGACCAAGTTCATTCCTCCCTGGGTGAAGGTGGCGGTGGCGCTGGCGCTGGGCCTGGGCACGATGATTGGCTGGAAGCGCATTGTAGTGACTGTGGGCGAAAAGATCGGCAAGACCCACCTGACGTACGCGCAGGGCGCTTCCGCCGAAATCATGGCGATGTGCACGATCGGTCTGGCGGACGGGCTCGGACTGCCGGTGAGCACGACGCATGTGCTCTCTTCGGGCGTGGCGGGGACGATGATGGCGAACAAGAGCGGGCTGCAGATGTCGACGATTCGCGACATTGCGCTGGCGTGGGTGTTTACGCTGCCGGCGGCGGCGCTGCTCTCGGGCATGCTCTTCTGGCTGTTCGACAAGCTGGCACGTTAGGAGCCAAAGACCGCTTGTTTCCGCCAGGGGCTGGGCGTGCTGGCTTGTTTACAAGCCATTAACATTGGGTTTACGGAGCAGTGATGTCGCGTTCATAAGCTTTAGCTCATGACTCCGAAAATCTACCACTTCCTGCGCAAGTGTGCGTTTGCCGCACTGTTTTCAGTCTTCGCCTCCCAACTCCATGCTCAATATGACAACGGTGGCCTGGTCGGGACCATCCGCGACACAAACAGCGCGCCGATTGCCGGGGCCACCGTCAAGGTCACCAACAACGACACTGGCATCGTCTCCGAAACCAAGACCAACGGCACCGGCGACTACGAAGTCCCCTCCCTGCGGGTTGGGGTTTACACGATCTCCGCCAGCGCCGCGGGTTTCTCCGACGCAGTCGCCCAGAACATCACCGTCTCGGTAGGCAACCGTCAGCGCATCGACCTGACCCTGAAGGTCGGCGGAGCTCAGACCACGATCGAGGTCACCGACGTTGCCCTGCAGATTGAGACAGAGTCCAGCGAGCGCGGCCAGAACATCACCAACTACCAGAGTGAGTCCCTTCCTTTGGTCAGCCGCAACTACTCCGACTTCCTCGCTCTTATTCCGGGGTCCCGCCAGGCGCCGACCTCAGCTCTCACCAGTTCGGTCAGCTCTCTGCTCCGCGCCGGATCGTTCAACACCAATGGCCAGCGCAGCATGTTCAACAACTTTATGCTGGACGGTATCGACAACAACGCCTACGGGGAGAGCAACCAAGGTTTCGATAACCAGATCATCGCCATCCCGCCCGACTCGGTCGCGCAGTTCCAGGTGGTCACCAACAACGAGAGCGCCGAGTACGGCCGCGCATCCGGCGCCACCATCAATGTCGCCTCGCTGAGCGGGACCAACCACATCCACGCGACGCTCTATGAGTTCATCCGCAACACCGATCTGAACGCCACCGGCTTCTTCAAACCGACCCAGGTGGGTGGCAGCGGTATCGTCACTCCATTCAAGAAGCCCGTCTTCAACCGCAACCAGTTCGGCTTCAACTTCAGCGGCCCGATCGTCAAGGACAAGCTCTTCTTCTTCGTCGATTACGAAGGCTTCCGCCAGGTGCTGAAACCCCTCAGCGTGGGCACCCTGCCTACGCAGAGCGAGCTCTACGGAGGAGCCAGCGGATCGATAACCTCTCCCACCCCGGTTCTCGTGGTCCCCGTGAAGAACCCGGTCACGGGCCAGGTCTACCCGGCCAACACCCCAATTCCTACGGCAGCGATCAACCCGCTTTCCCTCCAGATCATCGAGGACTTCGCGCCGGTCGCGGGCGAGCTTCCGGCCTCGGGCGCCGCCGCCAGCGGTCTGGCCTCGAACGACTACTCGATCCAGGTTCCGTTCACCGATCACTCCGACAAAGGCGATCTTCGCGCCGACTGGCAGATCGACCCCAGCAGCTCGGCGTTTCTGCGCATCAGCGACCGCAAAGAGAATGGCGTCAACTATCCCACCATTCCTATCCCGCTGGACGGGCAGACCAACGGCCACATCCGAATCCTCGACCAGCAGATTGCCGTCGGTTACACCCACCTGCTGGGAGCGAGCAAAGTTCTGGACGCGCGCCTGGGCCTCGATCGCACCAAAGCCGGCAAGTACAACCTCTCCATCGGCAACACTTCGTTCAACTACATTCCCGGCCTTCCGACCGGCAATGCAGTCGTGGCCGGCGGCCTGCCTTCCACCGGCATCACTGGCTTCACCGGCTTTGGGCGCCAGAGCACCAACCCGCAATGGCAAGATCCCGCTCTGATCGATCCCAAGGTCAACTTTACCTGGGTGAAAGGCAACCACTCGCTGAAGTTCGGCTATGAGTACGAGCACATCTGGATGGCGGTGAACGATAACAATCCGCTTTACGGCTCGTGGACCATTGGCGGCGGCTACAGCGTCTGCCCTCCGGGCACCACGGTCGCTGGAACCACCAACGTCTGCCCTGCCGCATCCACCGTCACGGGCGCTCCAAACGGTACCGCGGTCGTCTCCGACACCTACTGGGCCGACTTCCTCTTCGGCGCGACCAGCGCCTATTCGCTGGCCAACTTCTACGAGGCCCATCTGACCCAGAACATCCACGGCATCTATGCCCAGGACGACTGGAAGGTCAGCCCCAGCCTTACGCTCAATCTTGGCCTGCGCTGGGAGTACGGCTCGCCTTACGCCGACCTTTACAACCGCGTCTCCAACTTCGATCCAGCCTCCCAGACCGTCTTCACGACGACTCCCGGGGCCGTTACCGGCAATGGCATTACGGCGGTCTCCTACAGCGGGACCTACGGCAAGACGCTGGTCAATCCCGATTATGACGACTTCGGTCCGCGGCTCGGATTCGCCTATGCGATCGACCCGCAGACGGCAGTTCGCGGCGGATTTGGCATGAGCTATGCCCATTACACGCGCGCCGGATCGGGAGACATCCTGGCCATCAACGCACCGCAGGCGCAGTTTGCCGCGGTCACCCAGATCGCGCCAAGCACGACCAATCACTGCTCGACGCCGCTGCCCGCGCAGATCATCGCCACCGGGACAACGACGCCGTCCTGCTATGCAACCGCCGATCAGGGCTTTCCCAGCGGCCTGGTGACCAGCTTCAACTCCGCAACCGACAACATCACCTACATCCCCAAGAACACGAAAGACTCTTACGTCGAGAGCTATTTCCTGAGCGTTCAGCGCCAGTTGGCCAAGAATAGCCTGGTCGACATCGCCTACGTTGGCAGCCACGGCATCAAGCTCCAGGAGTTGCTCAACGCCAATCAGAAAAATCCGCTGCTTGGCTTCGCGCGTCCATACTCCAACTGGCCGTCCGACATTACCGAAGCCGCCAACGAGGCCTACTCGCATTTCGATTCCCTTCAGGTCAAGTACGACCAGCGCTTCGTCGGCGGCCTCACTCTATTGAATTCCTTTGCATGGGAGCACTCGCTCGACAATGCAAGCGCTTCGCTCGAGGCCAACACGCCTTCACCCCAGGATGCCAACAACACCCGGGCCGACTATGCCCAGTCCGACTACAACCTTCCCATCGCCAACATCACCAGCCTGGTGTACGAACTGCCCTTCGGACATGGCCGCCAGTTCCTCGCCTCCGCGGATCCAGTCAGCGAGACGTTCCTCGGAGGCTGGCAGATCTCGGTCATCAACACCGCGCAGGCCGGAACTCCCTTCAACCTCACCTACAACCCGAACAGCGCCCAGCAGGTCTCGCCCCAGATCCCGGTCGGATCGACCTACCGCGGTGCAACCGAATACCGTCCTGACCGCGTGCCCGGTCAGCCCATCACTCAGGGGACAGCATTCCGTGCGCCGAACACCGGTTACGTGAATTACATCAATCCCAGTGCGATCGTGTTGCCGCCCATCAAAGACGCCGCCGGCAATGTATTGAGCCCTTTCGGCAATCTGAGCCGCAATCCGGCCCGCACGCCGGGGTTCGACCAGACCGATCTGGCGCTCAATAAGAAGTTCTCCACCCCGATCGAGAGCCTGAAGATTGAGTTCCGCGCGGAGTTCTACAACTTCTTCAACCACACTAACTTCTACCTTCCCGGCGCCGGTACAGGAAACGTCGGCGGAGTCATCAGCGGAACCCAGGGCACAACCACCGGCACCTATGGCACCGGCGGCACGGTCCCACTCGCCAACATTACCGGCGGAGCCCTTGCCGCCAACACCGGTGAGATCACCAGCACCTTCACCCCGCGCATCATTCAGTTCGGTCTGAAGATCATCTACTGATTTCCAGCGGGGCTTGGCCCTCGGCGAGTCACGTCTGGCGATGCACCATGGCTGTTCCTAAACGGTCCCCGCGAAGTACGGGCGGGGACCACAGCGCAGTTAGACAAACACCTCCGCAATATCGAATTCACGATAGCCCTCAGGCCGGCATTTGTCTGAGCCGGCGAAGCGCGCCGATCATGGCGTCGATGTCGTCGTAGTTGTTGTAGAGCGCGAGCGATGGGCGCACTGTGGTTTCCTGGCCAAAGCGGCGCAGCGTTGGCTGGGCGCAATGATGACCGGAGCGGACAGCGATGCCTTCGCGGTTCAGCGCCGCGCCGACGTCCTCGGTCTTGTACCCATCGAGCACGAAGGACATCACGCCCGCCTTCTCTTTTGCGGTTCCGATGATGCACAACCCCGGGATCTTCTGTAACTCCTGGGTAGCGTATACGAGCAGTTCGTGCTCGTGGCGCGAAATGTTCTCCATGCCGATCGTGTCGAGGTAAGCGATCGCTGCGCCGAGACCGACTGCGTCGGCGATGTTGCCCGTGCCGGCTTCGAATCGGAATGGCGGCGGCTGGTAGACGGTCTTCTCGAACGTGACGTCCACGATCATGTTGCCGCCGCCCTGCCACGGAGGGGAATCGGCGAGCGCATCCGGCTTGCCGTAGAGAACGCCGATGCCGGTCGGCGCAAAGACTTTGTGGCCGGAGAAGACGTAGAAGTCTGCGTCCAGGCTCTGCACATCCACACGCATGTGCGAGACCGCCTGCGCACCATCCACCAGCACGCGAGCGCCGTAGCGGTGCGCCATCTGCACCATCTGCCGCGCTGGCGTGACGGTGCCGAGTGCGTTGGAGACATGAGTGAACGAGACCAGCTTGGTGCGCGTGCTCAGCAGCTTTTCGTACTCGTCGAGCAGGATCTGCCCGCTGTCGTCGACGGGGATCACGCGCAGGATTGCACCCTTCTCCGCCGCCAGCATCTGCCAGGGAACAATGTTGGCGTGGTGTTCGATCCAGCTGATGACGATCTCGTCGCCCTTGCCGATATGCTGGCGCCCCCAACTCTGCGCCACCAGATTGATGGCCTCGGTAGCGCCGCGCACGAAGACGATCTCCTTGGACGAAGATGCGTTGAGGAAGTGCGCAACCTTGCCGCGGGCGTCCTCATAGGCGTCGGTTGCGCGGGCGGCGAGGTCGTGCGCAGCGCGGTGAATGTTCGAGTTCTCGTGCTCGTAGAAGTACTTGAGCCGGTCGATGACGGCCTGCGGCTTCTGCGTAGTGGCGGCGTTGTCCAGCCAGATCAGAGGGCGGCCGTTCACCTTCTCGCGCAGGATCGGAAAGTCGTTGCGAATGGCGGTGACATCGAACTGCTGGCGTACAGGGCCGATCTCCGGCACGACCACAGGCGAAAAGCCCTGAATGGATTGCGGTGCAGGCGCAATCGGCTGCGAAAGCGCACCCGCGCTCTCCAGAAAGTAGAGAGGCGACAGCGTGCCCAGGGCAACCTTGGCAACGTCGTCCGTGCCCAGCGCGGCCAGCGGCGGGATGCTGGGCAGCGACGCCTCGAAATTCGGAAATGGCAGAGCGAAGTCTGGCAGCGGCAGGCTGAAGGGAGAGACCGAGGGCAGAGGTGCTGCAGTCTGCGCGATGGCGGACTGCGGGCCAGCCGATGGAGTCGACGGTACACCGGCGCTGAGCGGTGAGAGAGACGGCGTCCCGGTGAAGGGTGCGATTTCCGCGGGAAAGCGCGTAGCCAGACCACCTCCCGCCAGCCGCGCGATATCGGCCTCGCTGGGGACCTTGTCGATGGAGGGAAGCGACGGCACGGACGGCGCGGGAACGCCAAATTGCGGCTGCCGCATCTCCGTACCGGGGATTGCAGCGGAGTAAGCGGCGGGGAAGCTGGGCGAACCCGGCACGCTGGGCGATGCAGACAGGCCGTGGGCTTCGGATAGAGATGGGCCCGTGGGGCCTTGCCCCGCCTGGTTCGGCAGCGCGCGGAAGAACTCGTTCGCCATCCGGGTCAGCGTTGCCACGTCGGGGAAGGCAGCGCCTGCGGCCGACTGCGCCTGCGCGACCGCGTTCTCGTCGAATTGAAAGCGCGGATCACTTGTACTCATGGTAGTTGCCGACCTCTACGTTCTCGAGCACGCCGAGAGCATCTTCCGTCAACACCGCAGCCGAGCAGTAGAGCGAAACCAGATAGGAGGCGATGGAGTTGCGATCGATGCCCATGAAGCGGACGGAGAGGCCGGGCGTCTGCTCGCCGGGCAGCCCGGGCTGGAAGAGGCCGACGACGCCTTGCCGCTTTTCTCCGGTGCGCAGCAGAAGGATGTTGGTCTTGCCGGCGGCATCGACAGTCAACTTGTCGGAGGGAATCAATGGAACGCCGCGCCAGGTGAGAAAGGGCGAGCCGAAGATGGTGGCCGTGGGTGGAGGAACGCCACGGCGCGTGCACTCGCGGCCGAAGGCGGCGATGGCGCGCGGATGCGCCAGGAAGAACGCGGGCTCCTTCCATATCCTGGCAAGAAGCTCGTCGAGATCGTCCGGCGTGGGCGAAGCCTTGCGCGGCTTCACCCGCGACTCCGGCGCGACATTATGCAGCAGCCCGTAGTCGGAGTTGTTGATCAGCTCGTGCTCCTGACGTTCCTTCACCTTCTCCACCGTCAGGCGAAGCTGCTCGCGAATCTGATCGTACGGATGGCTGTAGAGATCGGAGACCCGGGTATGCACATCCACGACGGTGGAGATGGCGCTCAGCGTGTACTCGCGCGGCTTCTCCTCGTAGTCGACGAAGCTCTCCGGAATCTTGCGCTCGTCGCGTGAACCGCAGGCAACGTCGATCTCCTCGTTCTTGGCTTTGTTCACCCGGTACATGCCCGACTCCACCGGCACCCACGAAAGCAGCTGGACCAGCCAGCGCGGAGTGATCGCGGTAAGTTGCGGCGGCGTTTTGGTCGTGTTCGCTAATTTCCGTGCCGCTGCATCCCCTAGCGCGCGGCGATTCTCAGTGGTGGGCATGAACTTGCTCCTTTATTTGTATCTTTCTATCCCTATCTTGGAAAAAACTCTGGCCGGAAAATATCCGGATGTTAGCGATCGAAACCCTGTGTGCGCACCCCGACCGTGCTTCTCGATCATAGCTGGCCCAGAGAACAGCTTGAAGCAGCTATGTACGGTAGTTGGGTCATCTTTCAAAATAAACACATCATAATGCTGCCCTGCGCCTAATAATGTAAAGAGCCACGTTGGATTGGCTTGGATTGGACCCTCGGAGCGAACGAATTTGCAGTTCGAGGTCACAAGGGATAAGTGGCTCTCGAAGCCCTGTGGCCGGGAGAATGCACAATGACTGGATCGACACCATCGCCGATCGACGATATCGATTGCGAAATCCTGGCCGAGCTCCAAGCCAACGCACGTATTGCGTTTGCGGAGTTGGGCCGTCGCGTGGGCTTATCGACGCCGGCGGTGATCGAGCGGGTCCGCCGGCTCGAAGAGAAGCATGTGATCCTCGGATACCGTACGCTGGTCGATCCGGCCAAGGTGGGGCTCCCGGTGCGCGCCTTCGTCAAGGTTACGGTGGCCGGCGACATGCTGGCAAAATTCTCCGCCTTGGTCCGAACCTTGCCTGAGGTGCTGCAGTGTCACCGGGTCACCGGCGCCGAATCCTTTATGGTGCAAGTCGCGGTGCGGGACGTTACCCATATGGAGGAGGTCATCGATTCGATGATGCCCTACGTTTCCACCAACACTTCGATGATCCTCGCCTCGCCGGTTCCATCGAACAGCATCCTGCCGGCAAATCGCTACGGCAAGAAGCCCCGAGTGAGGAAGCGTGCCAGCAACTCAAAGCATCGCTGAGAAACGCACATCTGCAAACGCAAGGTCCGTCAGCTTCTGACGGCCTGTCCTACTCAGCTTGATTCGTTGTCCATCCCTGAGCCCAACAGGATTCTCCGTCGGCCCTTCTCGCCGCCTATTTGAGGGGGCGTGAGCCGGCGATAAGGATGTCGACCAGTCTCCTGGCGCTTTGCTGCCAATCGGCGCCGGAGCCCACATGCGAGACGCCGATCATGGCTCGAAGCAGGTCGGATGCATCCAGGTCGCTGCGCAGTTCGCCGCTCCTCTTGGCCCGCTTCACCAGCCCATCGATCGCGGCATGGATCGTGGTGCGTGAACCTTCATGAAGCCTGGACGGGCCTCCGGCAATGGTATTGAGAGCGGGCGCAATGATGTGCTTTGCCGCGATGTAATCGACTAGCAGCAGCATCCAGGCGCGAAGCGCTTCGAGCGGAGACATGGCCTCGGCGAAGCGGGCAGCGGCAGCCGCAAGTTTCTCCACTTCATTCCGGTAAACGCCTTCGATCAGCTCATCCCGCGAAGGGAAATGACGATACAGGGTACCAGTTCCAACGCCCGCCTGCTTCGCTATTTCGTCCAGACTGGCATTGGCGCCTTGCCGGGTAAAGGCGGCCTTTGCGACTTCAAGGATACGCTCGCGGTTGCGCAGCGCGTCTGAGCGCGGTTGCCGGGCGGTCGTGGATTTTTTCTTCGTCATCTCCAAAATTCTTGCAACCGGAGGCTGTCTCCGGTTATCTATTGATTCGGAGGCTGTCTCCGTTTTAGTCGAGACAACAGCTTTCGTCAATGCTGGTTCTAAAGAGACAGGGGAGGACATATGCGTGTATTCGTTACCGGCGCTACCGGATTCATCGGTTCCGCCGTGGTGAAAGAGCTTATCGGTGCGGGCCACCAGGTCCTCGGGATGGCGCGGTCGGATGCAGGCGCGAAGTCGCTTGAGGCCGCAGGCGCCGAGGTGCATCGCGGCGATCTCGATGACCTGGAAAGCCTGCGCAGCGGAGCAGATGCGTCTGACGCCGTCATCCACACCGCATTCCGGCATGACTGGTCGAGGTTCGCGGAGAGCTGCGAGTTGGACAAGCGCGCCATCGAGGCCATCGGCGCCGTGCTCCAGGGCTCAAGCCGTCCGTTCATCGTAAGCTCCGGAGTTGGAGTGGCTTTTGGCCGCGCCGCAACTGAAGACGATCCGCCGCTTACGCCTTCGGCAACGTATCCTCGCGCATCGGAGGCGACGGCGGTTGCTCTGATGGAGCGCGGAGTCCACGCGATTGTGATGCGCCTGCCGCAGGTCCACGACACCGTAAAGCAGGGTCTGGTCACACCGCTGATTGCGATTGCGCGCGCAAAGGGAGCCTCAGCGTATATCGGCGATGGTGCCAACCGCTGGCCTGCCGCGCATGTGTCGGATGTCGCACGCCTCTACCGGCTCGCGCTGGAGAAAGGCACAGCGGGGGCCCGGTACCACGCCGTCGCCGAAGAGGGTGTGCCGCTCAAAGACATTGCAACGGCTATCGGCCGCGGCCTGAACGTGCCCGTCATTTCTATCTCGCAGGAACAGGCCCAGGAACATTTCGGCTTCCTCGGGTTCTTCGCGGGGAGGGACCCTCTGACCTCCAGTGCGCAGACCCGGGCAAAGCTCGGATGGAATCCCACCGGCCCCTCGCTTCTCACCGATCTCGGGAACATGCGCTATTCCGAGGTCTGAACTTAACCCAACAATCACGGAGGAATCGAAATGCAAAAGACATGGTTTATCACCGGCGCCTCGCGCGGTTTCGGCCGCATCTGGGCCGAGGCAGCTCTTGAACGCGGCGATCGGGTTACAGCGACCGCCCGCAAACTGGGAGACGTCGCCGATCTCGCGGAACGTTTCGGCGATGCGGTGCTGCCCCTCGCGCTCGACGTCACCGACTCCGCGCAGGTGCAGCAGGCGGTCGATCAGGCATACGCACACTTCGGCCGGCTGGACGTGCTTGTCAACAATGCCGGCGCGAGCCTTTTCGCGGCAACAGAGGAAGCGAGCGACGAGCAGATCCGCGGTCTCTTCGATGCAAACTACCTGGGCATGGTCCGAGTACTCCGAGCGGCTCTGCCTTTGCTGCGGAAACAAGGCAGCGGTCATATTCTTGGCGTCTCCAGCGGGCTGGGGATAGCGGCATTGCCAATGATCGGCTTCTATTCCGCCACGAAATGGGCAGTCGAAGCACTCCACGAGGCCCTCGCGCAGGAGGTGAAGGCGTTCGGGTTGAAGGTGACCCTGGTTGAACCCGGTGCCTACGCAACCGACTTCGGAAAGTCCTCAGAGATCGCGGAGCCCCTGGAACCATACGCGGAGTTCCGGAAGCAGTTTCTCGCGCAGCTGGCGAATGTCGAACGCGGCGATCCAGATGCGACGGCAGAAGCCATCCTGAAGCTCGTGGACGCGAAAAATCCGCCGCTGCGGCTTGGCCTGGGCACCTCTATTCTGCCCAGGGCCCGCGCCGCGTATGCGGAGCGGCTGGAGACCTGGGAAGCGTGGGAGGATGTTTCGAATGCGGCGATGGGCGAGCCGACGAAATTGGCGTGGATCGAGCAACTGGCCCATGCGACTCCGGATCGGGCATAAGGATGGGTTCTGTACCTTTCATGAGCAAAGCAAAGGAAACGATGAACGCAGGAGGAGTTCCCGTCACATGACAATCGCGTAGAGAATTGCGCTGGTCCGGGGGCGCGAAGAAATCTGGGAGCGTCGCTAGAAGTAGTACTTAGCGGCGAGTTGTACGGTGCGATGTCCAGTTCGTGTCGTGGTAACCCCGCTGGTGCTGGCGTTCGTAGGTGCAGTATTGATGCCGTTGGCGTAGCCCAGGTAGAGCGAAGAGTCGTACTGCTGATACTTGTCCTGGGAGCGGTTGAGGAAGTCGAAGCCCTGGGCGCGGATCTCCAGCCTGCCCGTTTCGTGGATCTTGAAGTCCTTGAACAGGCCCAGTTCGTCGTTGAAGTAGGAGGGCCCGTGGATGTAGGGGATGCGGAAAGTGCCGTTCTGGCCGATGCCGGGCGAGGTAAAGCAGGAGGGATTGAAGTACTGGTGCGCCTTGAGGCCCTTGCGCGGATCGCAGCTCACGAATGGGACGGCGGACTCGTCCGGTGTCCCGGTGATGGAGTCGTTGCTGATGCCGACGGTACCCGTGTAACCCGTGGGTGCGGGCAGGTTCCCGTAGATGCCGATGGTCTGGTTGCCGCTGTACTCGTTGTGATTGGGGGCGCCCTGTGGAACGTCGGTGAAAGGCGTCCCGGATCCGTACTGCTCGATACCTGAAATCTTCCAGCCGTCGAGGATCCCGTCGACCACCTTATGGTCGCCGAGGTGGTTCTTGCTGACGTTGGGAAGAAGGATGTAGTAGGAGTAGTTGATCGACTGGGAGCGGTCGAAGGGTATGACTCCGTAGCAATTCCGATGGACGAAAGAATCTTCGCAGAGGTCTCCGAGTCCTTTGCCGAAGGTATAGGTGAGCCAGGAGTTGAACCAGCCTTTGGCGCGCGATGCGGTGACCTGGAGCGAGTGGTAGTTGGAACTGAGATTGTGCTCGTTGAGGTCGATGTCGCCGAAACTCTTGTAGGGGCGATAAAGCTGCTGATAGTAGTTGCCGCCAAAGTACGGGCCGCCGTCCGCGGCGACTGTCTCCGAATTCAGCGGGACGACGTTGGTCTCGTAGTAGCCGTTCAGGTGGCGCGTGGTGTCGCCAACGTAGCTGGCTTCGACATGGATCGCCTCGGGGAAGACGTGGGAGATGGCCAGGTTCCAGGAGTAGGTGACGGCGGGGCCGTGGTCGTTGGGGTCGGCGCTGCCGTAGACGACGCCAGGGTTGCTCGCGGGATTGATGGTGGAGACGGTGGACAGCGTGAGTGGGGCATTGGAACTGGTGTAGTAGCTAAAGACATCGAGATTCGGAGGCGCGCCGATGGCGGAGTAGGCGTTGATTCCTGGGTCCACATAGTAGTTGGTGCCTGCGCCGCCGCGCAGGACCGTGTTGCCGTGGCCGTCGAGATCGAGGGCGAAACCGGCGGAGGGCGCGAACTGGAAGCTCAGCGGCTTGGCTCCGGAGATGGGGATGGCAGAGTTAGTGGCGTGGTCCTGCATACCCGAGTATGCAGTGACGGGAGCGCTGGCAGAATATGCGGCGGGGTTGAAGACAGAAATGAGGCCGTTCTTGTCATACCACCAGGCGATGTGGTTGAGGCGCGCGCCGTAGTTGAACGTGAGACGGCTGCCGATCTTCCAGGTGTCCTCGCCAAAGAAATCGAAGCGCTTGTTAACCATGTTGGCCATGATGTTCTTGCTGGACTGGGTGTAGCCGGCAATGTCGCCCACCAGCAGATCGGCAAATTCATTGCCTGTAGAGTTGTCGATGGCCTGATACGCCGTAGTTGGATTGCCTGTGGCACCGTTGGTTCCGTACCCCGCAATGGTCGAGTAGATCGTGCCGTTATCGCCGCCCGTAGTCAGGTTGTTGTAAGTGGCGAAGACGTCATAGAAACCGAACTGAAGCAGGTGATGGCCGAGCTGCTTGGTGATGCCGTCGTTGATCGTTGTAGTGTTCTGGACGGTAGCGAACGGCGGTACCTCGCCACCCGGAATCTGCTGACTGGCGTGATTGTAGGAGAAGCTGACGTTGGGCAGGATGTCCGAGCCGGGATAAACGTTGGCGTAGGGGTATGCGGTGGCTGTGCGAGAGACCGCCGCCTCGTTGCCGAGGGTGATGCTGAGGCTGAAGCGGGTGTACGCGACGGAAAGCTGATTGGTCAGGGTCGGGGTCAGGGTGTTCGTGAGGTTGAAGTTGAGCGAGTTGGAAGCGTTGCGGCCTTCCTGCGCGGCCGGATAAGGAATGGTGTTGTAGTTGATCGTGTTGTAAGGGCCATAAGGCGCGGGCACGTTTTCGTTCTCGTGATTGAAGCGCCCGGAGAGATGCACATTCTCGCTGATGGCGTAGTCGAGCTTGATGTTCTCCTGGTTGCGCGGGTCCGAGGTAACGAGGTCGGTGACCAGGTTGTAGCCCTCGCCGTTATTGGCGGGGTTGGTGTTGGGCAGCGGATACAGCGCGTTGATCAGCTCCTGTCCACCCTTGTCGATCGCCGCGGTATTTACCACGCCGTTATAGCCATTGGCATACGTGACGCCGCTGCAATAGGGAGTGTAAGAGTATGCATAGCCTACGCACGGCGTATTGGTTACGTAGTAGTTGCGATAGACGCCGCCGGAGAGTGCGTTGAGCTCGGTCGCGCTGAAGATGCCCTGGCGCATGTTCGCGGTCGGGACGATCCCACCCTGGGCGCCGAGGTCGACGTGCTGCTGCGTGATCTCGGTGGCGGCAAAGAAGAAGAGCTTGTCGCGATTCTTGTTGAAGTTCGAATGCGGAAAGAGGACCGGGCCGCCAATGTTGAAGCCGGGATAGTAGAAGCTGCTGTTGGCCTTGGCGAGGCCGAGTTCCTTGTTGTAGGCGTCGGTCGCGTCAAAGATGTGGTTGCGGACGGTGAAGTAGGCCTCACCGTGGTAAACGCTGCCACCGGACTTGGTCTGGGTTTCGAAGACAATTGGGCCGCTCGGCTGCACCGCCGAGAAGGCGGAGGTCTCCACCTTGGCCTCGGAGATCATGTCCACATTTGGAGTTACGGCGGCGGCGCCGGCGGTGTTGACATCGGTCACGGACGCGCCGTCAGAGACGATCTGCACCTGGTCGAAACGGTTGCCGTTGACGGTATATGTGTTGCCGTTCTCCCCGAACCCGGCCTGCTGGCGATTGTAGGTTCCGGTGAAATTGCCGGTGTTTGCCGACCCGGGGATCAGGTCGAGCAGCTCGATGGCGCTGCGGCTCTCGATGTTCAGGTTCTGAATCTGATTGCTGGAGAGAGTGTAGGACTGTTCGCCCGAAGTCGTCGGCGTAATCTCCGTGCTCTCCGAAGTGACCGTAACGCTGATGTCACTGCCCGCGACCGTGAGCACAATGTTGGGCAGGTCAACCTGATCGTCGATATGGACGGCGATGCCATTCTCCCGTACTGGACGGAAGCCGGTCGCGTCGACCTGGATATCGTAAATGTCGGCCGGGATCGCGACGAAGATGAAGTTTCCGCGCTTGTCGGCGATCGCTGTGCGCGCAACTTTGCTTGACTCCTGGATGAGGGTCGCCTTTGCCCCGGGGATAACGGCGCCGGCCGAGTCTTGAACCGCCGCGCGGAGGGTCGCCGATCCGGCCTGCGCATAGGCATAGCCCGATGCGAGTGTCGACAGCATTCCGAGAGACAGAACCGATCCCATCGAGATCGTTTTGCTGACTTTCTTCAAACTTATGCTCATGTGTATCGCCATTGGCTTCTCCAGATAGGTTCGATTGGGTTATACGCCCGGAAACGGGCGGATTTCTCATCTCGGGAACTCTAGGCGTTGGCTAGGACCACGCGAATCCTCCGAAAGGAGGATTGGTGGAAAAATCCTAACTGCCAAGGATCAGGGCAAAACGGGAGCCAGAACCTTGAGTTGATACTGCGGCACAATCTGAATCCGGGTTACTGAGTCGGCAACCCCGGCTGTCGAAAGGCCGAATTCGCCGGTCTTCTCCAGGTACATTGGGTACTTTCGCGGCAATGGGAGAATGCGAAGTTCCAGATCGGTGCTCGCGGAGCGCCAATCGCGGACGGTCTCACGCAATCCGATGGTCCAGGGAATACCATTCCAAAAGCTGTCGTCGAGGAGTTGATGATCTTGATAGAGCCGCGCAACATCTCCTTGGTACGAGATCTTAAGGAATAGATCGGACACCGCCGCCGTCTGCGGGATGGGCGGAAGCGCGATCTTCCACACTGCCGCTGCTGCAAAATCCGCATCCTCAGGGGCCATTGCCGTGGGGGCGGGCCGCCAGCTGAGGGAAGGGCCGAACTTCCAAGGCTGGCGTGGCGCCGCCGGGCGGACCTGGGTTACTTTCGCGTGAAGATCGAGGGCGGGCAAGGTTGCCTTGTAGTTCCGGAATACCCCGTCGGCGCCGAGCGGGTCGATCGATATCGTATCCCCCGTTGGCCGTCTGTCCGTTCCGAAGACACCAAAGGCGATCTCCGGTTTTCCATCCGATTCGAGTGTCCAAGCACTTCGATCGGAGAAAAAGTCGGCTTGGGTCGACACCAGGAGACATGGGTCGTCTGTCTGCCAGACCTCTTCCGCCGCGTGCTCCGGAAGGAGAACAAGATTGACTCCGCCGGCGAGCCGAATGACGATGGGATCCTCTGAGCCCACCCGCAATCGCAGCCCATCCTGCTCGCGGTCCTGGACAACGGGCCCAGAACTGCTCATCACTCTGGCGCGACCGTCCAAGGCAAACTCACAGGCGATGCCTGGAATTGCGAAGAAGAAGTAATTCGTCTGCTCGCCGGCTTGCACCCGCTTGAACAATTGCGCGGTGCTGTAGCGCAGCGTGACACCGGGCAACTCGAGGTTCACCGGCCAGATTCCGTAGGCTCCCGAAGGAAGATCGATCGGTTGCTCCGGAATGCGCACGGTACCTGAGGGAAGTTTCATCACAACCTGGAATCCTTGTCGTTCCGGCATGGTCAATCCGCGTACATAGTTGTTCAGGAAGATAAAACCACGGTCACCCGAGGTGCGGGCCGAGATGCGAGGAATGCTTATATCCGCCGGGCCGGCCGGAACTTTTTCAGGCGGGCGCGGGACCATGGGGGCAAGGATCGATCCGAAGTCGTTGAGGAAGTAGTGGATAAGCTTGAGCTTGCGCAGCGACTCGCGCTCCTCGCCGTACTCACCCAAGGGGGCCTGAAAGTCATACGACTTCACGGGCACATCCGTGGGATAGCCGGTGCGCTGCGACTCCTGCAGCGTGATTGGCCCTCCGTCCGGATTGCGCCCGCCATGAAACATGTAGTAGCCAAGAAGATTGGCTCCACTGCCTAGCATGACGGGTGCGATCGCCGCGATATCGTCCGCGGATACGACCGGTCTGCGGAAGTAGGTGTCCTCGATGCCAGCGCCGACCTCCGCCGTGAGAAAGGGTGTGCCTCGATAGCTGGAGGCAGCGTTCTGCCCGCTGCCTCCAATGGCTCCCATGCTTCCGGCGGCGCGGTTTTCGAAGCGGAACGCATAGATTTCGCTGGGTGGAAGTTTGCCGGAGGAACCGTCCCACGGAGCGTCAGGATATCCGCCAAAGACCGGCAGCACCTGGTCCAGTGGAATCGCTGCGCCATCCCAGCCTGTCACGGTATACAGGGGAACGTCCAGGCCGTCCGCGATGGCCATGTTCTTCAGCGTGCGGATGTGCTCGTCGCCCTTGGCGTCGCCTTTGTCGCGGTATTCATTCTCAATCTGGATGCCGATTACGGGACCGCCGTCCTTCCACATCTGCCCCTGAAGCTGCTTGGCTATCTGCTGATAAAAGATCTGCACTTCCTTCAGATAAACCGGATCGTTCTGACGCACGGAACTGTTCTTCATCACCCAATCGGGCAGACCGCCATTGCGCACCTCCGCGTGGGCCCAGGGTCCGATGCGCGGATAGACGTACATGCCGTGTCTTCCGCACAGTTCCACGAAGCGCCGCAGATCGCGCTGGCCGCTCCAGTCGAAGACTCCCTCGGACTGCTCATGATGGATCCAGATCACGTAGGTCGCGACGATCTGAACGCCGGCTGCCTTCATCTTGAGGATCTCCGGCTCCCACTCAGCTTCCGGATAGCGCGAGAAATGGAATTCACCCATCACCGGCAGCCAGGGCTTTCCATCAAGCGTGAGATATTGCGAGTTTGCCTCGACCTCGTCCCCGCGCGGATTGCGCGATGACCCGAGCTTCGCGGCTACCGGCGCAGGCTTTGCCGCATCGGCCGTAGCATCGATGACGGCAAGATTCTGCGCTTGCGCCCCGTATTCCAGCGGGACCCAAAAGAGCGTCGCGGCTGCTGCAGACAAAAACAGAAAGCGTCGCGGGGAGGCCATTTTCATTTAGTCTTCTGTCCTTGACATTGAACTACCTCATGCAGCCATCGAATACGTCCAGTGCCGGTAGAGAATCTCCGTTATCGTCAAAGAGACCGCGGCGTGCCAGCGGACCGCGCACCGCGGGTTCCCACCAGAAGATGCCACGGCCCAATCCGTCCGGCGTGGCGGCCACCACCTGAGTCAAGGCTTCAAGGAAGGCGCGCTGGCCTTCGGGCGTCTCCGGAAATGGAGCGCGCTTCTTGACGTAGTTGTCGCTGTGCCAGCTATACGCCGTCTCGACGACGATGATCGGCTTGTGGTATTCGTGGGCCATGAACGCAAGGTTGGCCCTGAGATCGTCCAGGCTGCCCGCCCACCATGGGTAGTAGGATTGCCCGATTACATCGAAGGCGACGTGACCCGCGGCGAGATTGGAGAAGAACCAGCGCGTTGCCTCCACGTCGCCGCCCTTGTCAATGTGGATCATGATCTTCGGCTTGCGCTCCGGCCCGCTTCCCTCACTCACGCCGCGAATGCCCGCAGAGATCAGGTCGGTAAAGTTACTCCAGTTGTCGGGGAGTTTGCCATCGGGCCATAGAATGCCTGCGGTGACCTCGTTCCCAACCTGTACCATGTCGGGAAGCACACCCGCCTCGCGGAATTTCGCAATGGTGTCGCGCGTAAAGGTGAAGACAGCATCGGTCAATTTTCGATGGTTGAGTTTCTGCCACGCGAGCGGTGTGATCTGATGGCCGGGATCGGCCCAGTCATCGGAGTAGTGAAGATCGAGAAGCAGTCCGAATCCGAGCGCCTTTGCCTGTTTGGCCTCGGCAAGGGTGTAGGCCAGATCGTTGGGTAAGGTCGTCGGCGCGTTGAACAGCCGCAACCGAACCCAACCATAGCCGTGACTGCGGAGAATCTGAAGCCCGGGGCCGGGCGTTCCTTTGTCGCGGAAGACCGTTCCATCCGCCTCAGCTTGGGGCAGGAACGAGACATCCGCACCCAGCGCGAGACGTGGGCACGGAGCCACTGCCGGCTGCTGCCCGGCGCAGCAAAAAGACGCCGCACACAAAACGGCACCAGCGAAAAGTCTGCCCATCGTCACGGTTTCCTCGCGGCATGCGGAGTCGACAACGCACGCTTTCCAAAGCGCCGCCTGGTCTCTGGCAGGCGTCAGGCGGAACGATAGCGGAATTGGGCAACATCGCGAATCCGCCAAAAGGAGGATCGGTGCAAACTCTTCAAATTAGAGATGCACCCACCCGCGCTTCAGCCCCTCCACCACCGCCTGCGTTCGATCGCTAACGTCCAGCCGCATAAGAATGACGCTTACGTGCGTTTTGACCGTCGTTTCCTTGATCGAAAGTTCTTTGGCTATCTCGCGGTTGCTCTTGCCTGCGAACATGAGCTGAAGAACCTCCTGCTCGCGCTGGCTTAGGCTCGAACCGGGGGGGCGCGAGGACAATGCCTCGGTGACAACCTGAGGAAGATAACGCTGGCCCGCATGCACGCGTTGCAGCGCCTTTATCAAGGCATCATGCTGCATGCCCTTGACGATATAACCGCGGGCCCCGGCATCCAGCGCCTGATGAATGTCCTCGTCGCCCTCATAGGTCGTCAATACGATGATCTTCGCCCCGGGCGAGATCGCGCGGATTGCATGAATGGCTTCCACTCCGCTACGGTCTGGCAACCCGAGATCCATCAGCGTAAGGTCAGGCTGCAAGGATTCGAACAGGCGAACGGCCTCGCCCGCGGTACCAGCCTGCCCGACAACCTGCATCCGCGGCCGGGCGTTGATGATTGCCGCGATGCCCACGCGCATAATGGGATGGTCATCGACAATCAGGATCCGAATTGCTTCCCCGCCAGCGTCCACGACTCACCTCCGCTGTGTTCTGATGCGGCCCTTGGTACGACTCACGACAAACCGAACTGCGGTTCCCGAACCTGGCTCGGAGGTTAGATCGAATCTTCCGCCGAGCCGCTGGATGCGCTCCCGCATACCAACTATCCCATAATGCCCCTCCTTCTCCAGAATCGTCTTGTCGGCGGAGAAGCCGCGGCCGTGATCCACAACCGAGATGATCAGATTGCCATCTTCCGAACTTTGGACGTCGAGCTGAACATGGTCCGTTCCGCTGTGCTGGATCGAGTTGTAGAGCGCTTCGCGAACCGTCATGATGATCTCGTGAGCTCCGGAAGCGCCGACGTCCAATTTGTCCAGGTTATGGGCGAATGAGACCGTGCTCCCATATTCTCGATTCATCTGGGTCACGGCAACGCCCAGAGCCTGGACCAGGTCGATCGCTTTCTCTCGCTCCTGACGCATGTTCCAAACGGCTTCGCGGGCCTCGTTGATGGTCGTTCGGATCTGCAGACGCGCATAGTCCAGGAGCGCCCAGTCCATGGTTCGCTTCTCTGTTGCCACACTCGCGATGGCCTCGAGCAAGGACGACGTTCCGGTGCAGCCCTGAATCACAATATCGTGCATCTCGCGGGCCAGGCGGTTCCGCTCCTCGAGCACCGCGGAGAAGCGAGTCTGCATCTGGCGAACGCGCTGATGGTAGATGGCCCATGCGACGAAAGCACCCAGCAAGCCCGCCAGGGTGTAGAACCACCAGGTCTGGTAGAAGAATGGCATCTTTGTGAAGGAGAGAGAGGTCTCGTTCACCATCGCCGGATCGGCAGTGTCGAAGACAGCCACCCGAAATCGATAATGGCCGGCGGGAAGATTGGTATAGGTCGCACTGCGGTTGGCTGCCGGCGTATTCCATCCGTTATCGAAGTTCTCAAGCTTGTACCGGAAGCGAACTCCCTCCTGGGGGCGCAGCGAGACCGCCCCAAACGCAAAACTCAATCTGGCGACGTACGCGGGCACTTGCAACCCGTCATCTGGCACAACGCCGCGTCCATCTTCGACCAGGTCGCCGAGAACCGCGCGTGGAGGCTTGGCAGCCGCGGGTTTGGTTGTCTGCACGTTGGCCGCGCCGCGAGTTGTGGGGAACCACACGCTGCCGTCGGGAGCGAGGAAGCCAGACGGCTGTCTTCCCCCGTAGAGTTGCGCCCCGTCCCCGCCAAACGGCATGCTGTATACCTTGACGCTGATCGCCCGATCGCCCGATGGATACGGACCGGAGAGCTCAGCCTCCTCAACCGAGGCGATCAGGTTTGGGCTCGTCAACCAGAAGGTGCCGTGCCTGTCCTGAAGTATCTGATACAGACTGTTGGATGGCAGGCCCTGGGCCACGGTGTATTGCTGAACCGCTCCGTCACGGTACCGGAATAGGCCATGATCCCGTGTCCCAAACCATATTGTGCCGTTACGATCCTACAGGATCGACCAGACTTTCTCCTCCGCCAGCTTGCGGGTCGCCTCATTCTGCCTGAAGCTTCCGGCGGCCCAGCAGCTGAGTCCACGGTCCGTCCCGATCCATATCGTGGCGGAACGGTCCTCCAGAAGGCTGCGCGTACTCATATACGCCAAACCGTTTTCTACGGTGAATCCCGCGACTCCATCTCTGCCGATGCGGCTCACGCCGCCGTCGGTGGCGATCCACATGTGCCCGTCATGACTCTCCAGGAACCCGCGGATGAAGTTGTTCGTCAACTCCGCCGGAGCCGTGTAATGATGAATCTCCGCCCCTCGCCTGTTGTAGACACCGTCGCCATCCGTGCCGATCCACAGAGAGCCGTCGTGAGCGCGGTACACATTGCGGACCGGCACGGTGCCAATGCCGGAATAGGTCAACCGATGCGCGGTGCGATCGCGTATCAGGTATAGGTGGTGTGCCGCGACCCAGAGGTCGCCCGTATCGTCCCCGGAGATCGTCTCGAAGTCGGGGTCACCCTCCTCGGGAAGAGGAACCAGGCTCACCATCGTCCGGCTAAGGCGGACCAGACCGGCCTGAGTGCCAATCCAAATCTGTCGCTGATCGTCCTCGAATATCGAAAGGACGGTGTCGCTGGGCAGGATTCCCGGGCCGCTGACACGGGTTAACCGGCCGTCCCGATACGTCCAAAGACCCTCCCCGATCGTTCCAATCCACAAAGTCCCGTCCGCTGTCTGGACGAGGGTGCGCACAGTCGCGTGGATGCCTGGCTCCGTGCGGAATCGGCCATCGACCAGCCGTTGCAGGCCGCCAACGGTTCCTACCCATACCGTCCCGTCGCTGGTCTCGAGAATCCGCTTTACTGCGGTCTCGCTGTACGAACCGGGGACTGCAAAGACTTTTGCACTCCCATCCGGATCGATAGTGATCAGTTGCGAGCCTCCTGCCCAGATGCGATGATCGTGGTCCTCGGTGATGGAATGTACTCCCATGGGAGCGATCGCACCCCGGTCTATTCGGCGGAACCGCTCCCCTTCGAGCACAAACAACCCATTGTCCGTCCCAACCCACAGACGGCCGCGATCGTCCTCAAAGACGGTTCGCACGAACGCCTCGGTAAGCCCGTCGCTTGCCGAAAAGACCCGGAGGCCGTCGCCGCGCAGACGCAACAGGCCGCCGCCCTCCGTTCCTGCCCATAGGCTCCCGTCCCTGCCCAAGGTGAGACAGAAGATGCTGTTGACGGACAGGGCCTTCGCCATTCCTGGTCCATACAACTGGATGTGTGCACCATCGAAGCGTGCCAATCCTCCAGTCGTCCCGATCCAAAGCACTCCGTCTTTCGACTCCGCCAACGCTTGAACGGTATCTTCGGGCAGGCCATCGAAGACCCGCCAAACTGTGCGAGTGTACTGCAGCGGGGTCCCAATTGGTGCTTTCGCAAAAACTGAAGCATCAAGCATTGCCAACGCAAGATAGACGCAAAGGCTCAGGAGATTGCGCCTTCGCAGCGCGGCCGCACCATTGCCGACAGACTTCCGTGGGCGAAATCGCCCAGGTTGCACTCGTCGTATTTGAACTAGGCTCACCGAAGCAAAAGTCCCGAGTTCATGTAACTCGAAAAGCAGCCTGCATCGCAGCCTACTCAATATACAGCGGGACCTTTCAGCGTCAACTTACCGAAGGATAGCGACGTTTACCGGGTGGAAGGGGACCGGGTGCATGTCTCCGTCAGATTGAAAATGCGCCAGATCTCGACATCGCCCTCGCGCAACAGGGCCGATACAGTTCCGCCCGAAGTACTGGCGGAGAGTGGGGGATTCGAACCCCCGGTAGAACTTTTGGTCCTACAACGGTTTAGCAAACCGCCGCCTTCAGCCTCTCGGCCAACTCTCCTTGCCTTCCCCGCGACTCGCCTGGATTGAGCGCCGGGTTGAACCACGATTATAGTGCACTTCCATACTCGCCGCGTCGAACAACCACGCGCTCCGTGCAGTTTTCTTGCAATATCCGCCGCTCCGTGCGCCCGCTCCGTCATCGCCATCGGCCGTTCTTGCTTCGTCGTCCACGCCTTGTTCCCGCTTCAGGTAAATTCACTTCATCGGCAGATAAGTCTCTTGAGGAGGCCGGCGCATGCGCAGCGCCAACGGAAAAATGCGGCTGCTTCCGCTCATCGGAGCGACCTACTTCATGGTGGCCGGAGGCCCTTATGGCCTCGAGGACATCATCGGCGCCGCTGGCTACGGCCGCGCGCTTCTCCTGCTGCTCATCATCCCACTCATCTGGAGCCTGCCCACCTCCCTCATGGTCGGCGAACTCGCCTCCGCCCTGCCTCAGGAAGGCGGCTACTACTGCTGGGTCCGCCGCGCCCTCGGCGCATTCTGGGGATTTCAGGAGGCCTGGCTCTCGCTCGCCGCCAGCGTCTTTGACATGGCTATCTACCCAGTCATCTTCGTCCTCTACCTCGGCCGCGTCGCGCCACACCTCACTTCTGGCTCGCGCGGCACACTTTGGGCCTTGGCCGTCGTTCTCGCCTGCACTCTATGGAACCTCCGCGGCGCTCGGGCCGTCGGCGAAGGCTCCGTCGGCATGTTCGCCGTTCTCCTTGCACCCTTCGTCGTTCTTGTCGCCGCCGGCTTCTGGAAAGGCCTGTTCAGCCCCGCGCCTGGTCTCTTCACCGCACATGCGCTCACCTTCGCGGACCGTCTCCGCCGCGGCTTCACTCTCCTCCGCGCTCCGGTCGCCGCGCCCTCCTTCGCCAGTGCCGTCTCCGTCGCGCTCTGGAACTACATGGGCTGGGACAACGCCTCCACCGTCGCCCAGGAGGTCGAAGCCCCGCAGCGCAACTATCCGCGCGCCATGCTCATCTCCGCCGCCCTGGTCGCCTTAACATATATAGTCCCGCTTGCTGCTGTCGGCATTGCCGGAATCCCCGCCGGCCAATTCTGTCCCGGCAACGCCGACTGTACCGGCGCATGGACCGACGCCGCCCGCACCATGGTCGGTCCCGGCCTCGCCCTTGCGGTCGTCCTCGGAGGAATGCTCAACGGCGCCGGAATGTTCAACGCTCTCATGATGAGTTACGCGCGCGTTCCCTACGCCCTCGCCCAGGATGGCCTGCTCCCGCGCTTCCTCGCACGCACCACGCCCGCCCGCCCCACCCGCGCCCCGGTCCCATGGGCCAGCGTCCTCGTCTGCGCTGTCGCCTGGGCGCTCGCCCTCCGCCTCTCCTTCGAGCGCCTCATCTCCATCGACCTCGTCCTCTATGGCGCATCCCTCCTGCTCGAGTTCGTCGCTCTCGTCGTCCTCCGCCTGCGCGAACCCGGCCTCGCTCGTCCCTTCCGCATTCCCGGAGGACTTCCCGCCGCAATTGCCGCCGGCGTCGGCCCCGCCCTGCTCATCGCCTTCGCGCTCTATGCCGCCCGCGATGAGCGCGTCGGTCCGCTCCCCGCTCTCGCCTTCGCCGCTCTGGTTGCGGCTGCCGGCCCGCTCGCTTACCTGCTCGCCCGCCTCACCGCGGGCCCGGCATTGTCCCGCACGGCAAAAGCACCCAGCGATTGATCGCCGCGCTGTGCGACGCCGGGAACCTTCCCTGCGGTGCCCGTAACTCCCTTGGCACACTCGCTTCGCCAGGCTCGCCCGGACACTTCCGCCGGCCCTGCGCGGTCACGCCGGAAAACCCATTACCGGCCATAAAAACAGATACTTCTGGCGCGTTGTGACGCCCAAATGGTACAGTTCCTGTCTCAAAAGAAGTCGACTTCAGCCGGTTCCGTACGGCGTGCCGTCCGCCCGGCGCAAAAAACACTTTCGTGAACGCGAAATTTTAGATATGCTTCTCTGGTTCCGGATTACAAAGGATTCCCCCAATGAAACTCTGCTTGAAGATTCTCGCTATCGCCGCAACCGCCGCAACCACCTATTCTCTGGTCAGTTGTGCGGCCCCTGCCAGTTTCAGTTACTCGAACGTGTCCATCAGCCTCACGGCCAACTGCACGGATTGCCCTGGGGGCGTGGTCTTCAACCAGGCTTATCCGACACCGTCGCTTAACGGCACCGCAGCGCCCGGCACAATCCCAGTCGGAGCGGTTTTGGCCATGCCGAACACGGGCGAGGGTGGCACCGTCGGAATCTATGCCACGGTCACCAATGCACCGGCAACCAATGCCACTTGGCAGATCTATCCCCAGCCCAATCTCGCAGGCATTACCGTGCTCCCCACCGGTACCGCTCCTCCGGGTGCTACAGGAGGCGTCACTGAGTCGACTCCTGCCTACGGAACGTTCACCACTCCCGCCGGCAGTTCAACCACCGCTTCCGGTCCCAGTGTCTATTTCAACGTAGGCGGCCCGCCCGTTTTCAGCGGCGCGGCCCTCGCTCAGGCGACTGCCATGGGCATCCCCCAGGGCTACGAGATGATCGTCGTCTCCGTTCCCAGCGATCCGCAGAACCCCTCGGCGGTGGCCACCTTCAACTTGCTGGTTGAGCCCTACGGTGGCAGCACCGCTCAGGGGCCGCCCACCACCTATCTCACACCTCACACCCCCACCACTCCCTCTGGACTCGTCAACCCCGTCGTCACGGTGGCTCATAACCCGAACCTGCTCAGTACTCCGTCCGTAATCGCCACGGGAGGCCAGTATCAGTTCTACGGTGGCGTCGTGGGCGCCGCTGCCTGCCTTACCGTGAGTAACTGCATCATCGGCGGAGTTCAGTACCCGCTCTACACCGTGGACAACACCGCGGTCTGGGAGGTCGGCCCAGCTCCGTTCTCTCTCAGTACCGCCTTCCCCTGCACCACTCCGGGGCCTGCCTGTCCGTTTGGCACGATCACGTCAACCGGTCTCTACACCGCTCCCGCCGCGATCCCCTCAGCTGGGCTCACCCCTGCCAGCGAAGTCGTTGTCGTCGTCGTCTCCCAGTTGGTCACCACCGTCGACTCGTACGCTTATGTCGGTCTCTACTGACGCAACGCCGTTGTAGTGTTCTTCAAGCCATGGAATGGGCCGCCCTCACCCGGCGGCCCTTCCTGTTTACCCCGCAACTTTACTGCCTCAACGCCGGCTGCGGTTTCGGCTCCGGCTTCACCTTGTTGTCGATGAATCTCTGCTGCGCCTCCACCACCTTGGCGCGCGCGAACGAAGCATCCCGCCAGCCCTTCACTTCCACCCGCTTGCCTTCAAGGTCTTTGTAGATCGCGAAGAAATGCGTAATCTCCTTCAGCATGTGCGGATAAATCTCCGAGTAGTTCCACACATCCTTGTACCGCGGATTGTTCTTGCCCACGCACAGCAGCTTCTCGTCCGCCAGCCCTTGGTCGGTCATCTCCAGGATGCCGATCGGACGCACCTCCATCACGCATCCCGAAAAGCTTGGCGCGTCCACCAGCACCAGGCAGTCCAGCGGATCGCCGTCGCTCGCCAGCGTGCTCGGAACAAACCCGTAGTCGCCCGGATAATGTACCGGCGAGTACAGGTTCCGGTCCAGCCGGAACACATGATACTTCTTGTCGTACTCGTATTTGTTGATGCCCTCCAGCGGAATCTCGATCACTGCGGTAACTACTTCGGGGCTTCGCTCGCCGACCGGCAGTTCCAGATAATTCGTCATACGTCTCCTAGGTTTTCGTCTCAGGTTGAGGCGCTCACTTTGTCGTCGGGGTTGGGTTCAATTCGATCGGACGCGGGGGTCGCAGTGTCTCACCAGTTTATAAGAGTCCAGCGCCCCCAAGCCTAAGTCTATAATCAGACCTCATGAAAGCGCATGTGTATGTCACTCTCAAGCGGTCCGTGCTCGATGCTCAGGGCCAGACCGTCGCCGGCGCGCTCCGCCGCATGAATTACAACGGCATCGCCGATGTCCGCCAGGGAAAGTACTTCCTGCTCACCCTCGAAGACTCTCTCGCCGCCAACCCCGCCGCCGCCCAGCAGGAACTCGAACGCATCGCCCGCGAGGTCCTCACCAATCCCGTCATCGAGGAATACTCCCTCCGCCTCGAACCCTGATCCGCGCGTCATTTCCGCTCGAAAATCCCGCGCTCTGCGCTGCACCCTCCCTAAAGTTGTAGCCCGCTAGTTCCGTTAGGGGATAACCTTCACGGTACATCCAGCGCACTCTTGAGACATAAGCATGAGGCCGCGTCCAGGCTCGGGACACTTTCCGGGTCGTGGCCGCCGGCCCAAGCCCAGAGGTGTCTCTTGCGGAAACTGCTGTATTCCCCTACTTTCAAATCCGCGGTCCTCCTCGGAATCCTGTTGCTCGCCACCCGCATCGTCTCCGCCCAGGCCATGGTCACCGCGCAGCGCAGTATTGAGGTTGCGCCCTTCGCGCAAGCCTCTCTGCTCAGCCCCGACTGGGGGCCAACCGGCAACCTCGGCTACACCGCAGGCGTCGACGTCACCCGCTTCATCCGCTCTTCGCTTTTCCAGCCCGCCCTGGAATTCCGCTACACTCGCGCCAACGGCACCACCGTCAACGAGCGCAGCTACGCCGGCGGCATCAAGCTTCAGACCGCCATTCATGGCGTTCACCCCTACGCCACTCTCCTCGTCGGCCACGGCAACATCGACTTCAACTACGCAAACAACGGCTACAACGGCGACAACTCTCTCATCTACGCCTTCGGCGGCGGCGCCGACTTCAACGTCACCCCGCAGTGGAAGCTGCGCCTCGATGTCTTGAGCCAGCACTGGAACCTCGACCCGTACACACTTACTCCTATGACGCTCGGCGTAGGCATCGCCTACACCCTGCCCGCTCACAACCGCCGGGTGCAGTAAGCCCGTCTTCACCGGGTACGGGCCTCGACTCCCGCCCCGCGCTCTACCAGGATTTACGCCGGACCACCGCAGGATGCTACGCTCAGAGGTTGGGAGACCCCGCCGTTGAGCGAACCTCAGAACCAATTTCTGAATCAGGCATCCGTTACACCCGGGACCGGCGAACAAGCTGAGCCACTGGCCGGATTCACCCCCGATGGGCCAAATCGGGCAGTCAATCCAGGCGCCGACCCCGAAGGGCCAAATCGGGCGGTGACCACAGCGGCGCAGACCGCGGAACTTCCCGTGGTAAATAACCCTGCAACGGCTGCCGGGGCCAACGGCAGCCGTTTCGTTCGTGCCTGCCTCCGCCTGCCCGTCGACCGCACTCCTGTCTGGTTCCTCCGCCAGGCCGGCCGCTACATGCCGGAGTACATGGCCGTCCGCAAGCACCACAGCCTCCTCGACATCTGCCGGACACCGGAAATAGCAGCGGAAGTCACCATCACCGCCGCCGAACGCCTCGGCGTCGACGCTGCCATCATCTTCGCCGATCTCCTGCTCCCGCTCACCCCCATGGGCCTCGACTTCGAGTTCGTCGCCAACGAGGGCCCCCAGATCCACACCCCCCTCCGCACCGCCGAACAAGCCCGCGCCCTCCGCACCGACCGCACCGACGACCTCCTCTACGTCTCCCGCGCCATCGAACTCGTCGCCCAACACTTCACCCCACCCCGTTCGGACGGCGACCAGCTCGGCATCATCGGCTTCTGCGGCGCGCCCTTCACCCTCGCCAGTTACATGATCGAAGGCGGCAGCTCCCGCAACTACATCGAAACCAAAAAAATGATGTACGGCGACTTCGACGCCTGGTCCATCCTCATGGACAAGCTCATCACCGTTCTCACCGGCTACGCCGCCCAGCAGGTCGCCGCCGGAGCCGATGTCATCCAGGTCTTCGACTCCTGGGTCGGCGCGCTCTCCCCCTCCGACTACGGCGAATACGCGCTCGCCCCCACCACCCGACTCATCCGCAACATCCAGAACCTCGGCGTCCCCGTCATCTACTTCGGCGTCGAAACCTCCACCCTCCTGCCGCTCATGCGCCACACCGGCGCCGACGTCCTCGGCCTCGACTGGCGCACTCCGCTCGACCGCACCTGGCGCGAGCTCGACTACTCCGTCGCCGTCCAGGGCAACCTCGACCCCATCACCCTCTTCGCCCCCGAAGCCGTCCTCCACGCCCGTGTCGCCGAAGTCCTCGCCGCAGCCGCCGGCCGTCCCGGCCACATCTTCAACCTCGGCCACGGCATCGTCCCCACCACCCCCGTCTCCTCCGTCCTCCAGGTCGTCCACCAGATCAAATCCACCAGGTAGGATGATCGAAGCATGTCCTCATCCGACACCACCGCCGTCCTTCTCCTCGCCCACGGCACCCCCGACACCCTCGGCGAGATGGCCGAATACCTCAGCAAGGTCACCGGCGGACGCGCCCTCCCGCACGAGGTTGTGGAGGAGCTCCAGCACCGCTACTTCCAGATCGGCCTCCGCGACACCCCCGGGCCCGAGCCCCCGCCGCTCACCCGCTGGACCTTCGCCCAGGCCCGCTCGCTCCAGGCTGCGCTCGACGGCGCCGGCCATCCTCTCCGCGTCTACACCGCCATGCGCAACTGGCATCCTTACATCGCCGATGTCGTCGCCCAAATCCGGGCCGACGGCGTCACCCGCGTCATCGCCATCTGCCTCGCCCCGCAGAACTCCCGTACCTCGATCGGCCTCTACCGCCGCGCCCTCATGTCCGTCGCCGACGGCCTCGCCGTCACCTTCGTTGAAGAGTGGCCCGAAGAGCCCGCCCTCATCGCCGCCTTCGCCCAGCGCCTCGTCGCTCTCTACACCGCCGAATCGGGTGCCCCACATCTCGATTCTGAGATGTGGGATGGAGCGCCTCCGAACCTCCCCGTCCTCTTCACCGCCCACTCCGTCCCCTGCCGCACCATCATGACCGGCGAAGCCTCCACCGCAGGCGCCCGTCCCGGCACTCCCATGCAGGCCACCCCTGACCCCTACCCCGTCCAAGCCAAGCGCACCGCGGCCCTCGTCTTTGCCGCCGCTGCTCGCCAGCTCCCCAACCTCAAGACCTGGTTCTTCGCCTTCCAAAGCCAGGGCGTCGCCGGCGGCCCGTGGATCGGCCCCACCGTCGAGGACACCCTCGCCGCCATCCGCGACGAAGGCCACACCGGCGTCGTCCTCCAGCCCATCGGCTTCCTCTGCGACCACGTCGAAATCCTCTACGACATCGACATCGCCTTCACCGAAACCGCCCGCTCCCTCGGCCTCCGCCTCTATCGCTCCGAATCCCTCAACGACTCCCCCCTCCTCACCGAAGCCCTCGTCCACGTCGTTACCTCGAACCTAGTACCTTGCCCTTGAAGAGAATCGCCATCATCGGAGGCGGAATCGCCGGCCTCACCGCCGCCTACGAACTCGCCCGCCTCGCCCGCGAAGGCGCGCCTATCGAGGCCGTCCTCTTTGAATCCTCCTCGCGCTTCGGCGGCCTCATCGAAACCGTCCGCGAAGGTGGCTTCACCGTCGAGTGTGGCCCCGACGGCTGGGTCTCCGCCAAGCCCTGGGCCCGCGAACTCGCCGTCGAGCTCGGCCTCGCGTCCGAACTCATCCCCTCCAACGACGCCACCCGCAAAACCCACATCTTCCTCCCTACTCCCAGCCATCCCTCAGGCGCGCTCGCCCCCCTGCCCGACGGCCTCAACATGATGGTGCCCACCGACCTCGACGCCCTCGATCACTCGCCGCTCTTCACCCCTGCCGCCATCGCCGCCTACCGCGCCGAACCCACCCGCGCCGCCGACCTGCTCGCCTCCATCCCGCCCGAATCCGACGACGAGTCCGTTGCCGACTTCACCCTCCGCCACTTCGGCCCGGAAGTGCTCGACCGCGTCGCCGCCCCGCTCCTCAGCGGTGTTTTTGGCGGCGACGTCAGCAACCTCAGCGTCCGCGCTGTTCTGCCCGCCTTCGTCGAGATGGAGCGCACCCACGGCTCCCTGATCGCCGCACTTTCTCGAACCTCGGACCTCGAACCTCGAACCTCATCCGTATTCACCACGCTCCGCTCCGGACTCGGCACCCTCATCGATCGTCTCGTCGCCGCCATCCCGCCTCACTGGCTCCGCCTTCAGACCACCGTCACCGCCATCGAACTCAGCTCCAGCCGACCGCCGACCGCTGACCGCCGAAAGCTGGATCACGAAGCCTCTTCATCCAGCCACCGCCTCTGGACCATTTCAACCTCCAATACTCTCAAACAACGAACCTCCGGGTCCTTCGACGCCGTCTTCCTTGCGACCCCGCTCGACACCACCCGCAAACTTCTCTCCCCGGTCGACCCCGCCGCGGCCCAACTTCTCCCTGCCGAATCCAGTTCCGCCGTCCTGGTCGCCTTCGCCTACTCTGACGCCAGCCGCCTGCCGCTCCCGCCCGGCTTCGGCTTCCTCGTCCCACCCAGCGAGAGTCCGGCCACAACTGCGGGTGCCCCACACCTCGATTCTGAGATGTGGGTTGCGAGTCGGCCCAGCCTCCTCCTCGCCTGCACCTTCGTCGACCAGAAATTCCCCCATCGCGTCCCTCCCAACGGCCGCCTCGTCCGCGCCTTCTTCGGCGGGGCCGCGGCCGAACGCATCGCCCGCTGCAACAATGACGAGATCGCCGCCATCGCCCGTCTCGAACTCGCACACATCCTCAACGCCAACGCCCCCGTCTCCGGCCCTGCTCCCGCGCCTGCACCCTTTCCCGCGCTCACCGTCATCCGCCGCTGGCCCAACTCGCTCCCGCAGTACGCCGTTGGACACCTCACCCGCGTAGCGGAACTCGAGTCGCGTCTCCGCGCCCACCCGGGACTCACCCTGCTTGGCAACGCCCTCCACGGCGTCGGCATCCCCGACCTCATCCGCAATGCACGCGCCGTCGGTCGCATCGCCGCCAACAACGAAGAACGAACAACGGAGAACGTGTAGCGCTACTTCACCACCAGCAGCACCACCGCATGACGCGGCACTGTCGTCTTCCAGTCGTCCGTAATCGTGCCCAGGTCTTTCGCTGCCCACACATCGCGCGCCTTCACGCTTGCGCCGAGTCCCATCTCTTTCAGATGCAACCGAATCCCGCGCATCGCGCTGGCCGACTCGCCAAAGTTGAAGATCGCGACCGCCTTGCTCCCATCCTTCAGCGGCTTCGCCCAGATCTCCACCGGCCCCTCTGCGTATACGCGCTGGCCCTGCTCGCCCAGTGCGTCCTGGTCGATCGCGAGCACATCCTTGTTCATCAGGATCGCCGCCACCTCCGGCGTCATCAGCGTCAGGTTGTTTCCCGCAATCAACGGCGCCGCCAGCATTGCCCACAGCGTCATGTGGGTCACGTTCTCATCGTGCGTCAGCTTGCCGTTGCCCACTTCCAGCATGTCCGGATCGTTCCAGTGCCCCGGCCCGGCAAACTTCGCCAGCCCTGCCTGCTCGCGCCCGATCAGGCTCATCCGGTCGAAGTTCGCCGAGATGTCCCCCGTTGTCCGCCACAGGTTCGCGCCCACGCTTGGGCCCCACTCCCACACCGAGTCCCAGCCGTACTGGCAAAGGCTGTACACCATCGGCCTGCCCGTCTTCAGGATCGCCTGGTGCATCTTCTCGTACGCATCGCGCATCAGCTTGTTCTGCGCCGCTGGATCGTTCGGGGCCTGTTGTTGCATCACCGTCCGGTAGCTGCACAGGTCGTACTTCAGATAGTCGATCCCCCAATCCGCGTACGTTTGCGCGTCCTGCTCCTCGTGTCCCATGCTGCCTTCAAAGCGCTCGCACGTCTGCGGCCCCGGCGACGAATAAATCCCCAGCTTCAGCCCCTTCGAGTGCACATAGTCCGACAGCGCCTTCATGTCCGGAAACTTTTCGTTGCTCTGGATCCGTCCCTGCGCGTCGCGTTTCCCCTCCCACGTGTCGTCGATGTTCAAATACACATAGCCTGCGTCGCGCATCCCCGTCGACACCAGCAGGTCCGCCGTGGCGCGAATGTCCTTGTCGGTCACCTTGCCGGCAAAGAAGTTCCAACTGTTCCATCCCATCGGCGGAGTCGCCGCCACCGTCTGCGCGCCAGCCCCAGTTGCAAGAACCGCCAGAACAACCAGACCGCCCGCCAATGTCATCGCCCTACGAACTCGCATTTCAGTCCCCCGTAACTTCCCAGGAATCTTAGCCCCTCGTCCGGACGTACGCAAATCTTCTCTCCCCGCCGACAGTGATTTCGGTCACATGTTAGGCTTTTCGGAAAGAGTAAACTCGCCTCTCCGGCGACGGGAGGTGCCCCTATGCTCAGAGATTCACTGACGGGCCTGGCGATAGCCATTTTTGTGATTAGCAGTGTAGCCTGGGTCAGCCAATGGCGCAGGATCAGGAACAGGATGAGAATCGGCAAGGCCATGCGTGCCGAGCGGCAGGCCGCAAATACGCCTGAGTGGCCGCTTTGATTGAAGCTGGCGGCACCGCAAAAACGAACTGCGCCCGCCCTCCAGTTGCGAAGGACGGGAGCGCAGTCACGCTCGCCAATTGCGCTCGCCCTTCCGGTTGTGGAGAGACGTTGCGCAAACCCGTTTTTTCGATCGCGTCAACCCAGTTGCTGACTTGCCGGCTCGCTACTCTTGCGGCTTTTCGATCTTGATCGTGATCGTCACCGCGGTGTCGATTGGCTTGTTGTCCAGCGTCGCCGGCGTGAAGCGATATTGGCCGATCGCACCCAGCACTTTCTTATCCACCATGGCCCCGGCCGAGCGGACGATGGTGACATTGCGCGGGAAGCCATACGCGTCCACCGTGGCGTGAACCACAACATTGCTGACCGCAGGCTGTGCCGCCAACTCCCGGTCGGACAGGTCCACCTCAACCGCACGTCTCACCTGCGGCGCGGACGATTCGACCGGCACGCTGCCCATCATGGCGAACTCCATGGTTCCACCCTGGCGCAGGGCTGTGTCCACCATGCCCTCCGTCACCCGGGTCTGCACGATCTCCCGGTATGCGGCGTGGGTGGGCAAACTGACCGAAGCAATCGACGCGGGTGCTGCCGCGGGTACCACCGCGGCTGCCATCGCCGCCTCCGCCATGCCGGCGGGATGGGTTAGCTCGGCCTGAAGCGTCGCCGAGGATGGGGACTGAGGTTCGGTCGAGGTGCGGGCCTGTGCAAGGGCCATCGCCGGGAGCAGAACGAGAGAGGTCAGAATCATTCGGCGCATAGTAGAGTCTCCTTAAGCACATAGTGCTCATCACCAATCTAAATCCTACGATGTACGATTGTCAATAGAAATCTTGATAAACTTGTAAACTCTTCAGAATCAATGCGCATATATCAAAAACTGCCCCCTCACACAAGAGTTGTAGCTGGCGACTCCTCTTCCGCATCGGATACATTCACCAGCAGAAAGAGGAGAGCCCATGGCCTACAGCGAGAGCTATACCTGCGACGTGTGCGGCGACAAAAAAGGGGTCGATGGCGACTGGTGGCTCGCCTGGGTGGGCTGCTTCGAGTCGGAGAAGCCGGGCGTGGATCAACCCCTCATCCAGCTCACCCGGTGGGAGCTGAAGCAAGCCCACGTCAAGGGCGTGAAGCACCTCTGTGGCGCTCGCTGCGCAGGCACCATGATCGATCGCTGGATGTCCGTGCAGCACCAGAACCCCGAATCCCACTGCGAGGCCCCCTAGCTCACACAAATCGCTAACATCGCGCGGCCGCATCCTCAGCCAACGTCGGGTCGCCAACCTATGAGGTGTAAAATCAACCCTGAATGGCACAAGATAAATTACGCATGATCCCCCTAGGGGGCCTGGGTGAGTTTGGTATGAATTGCCTGGCCCTCCGGTGGCAGGATGACATCATCGTCATCGATGCCGGCCTGATGTTCCCCGAAGAAGAGCTCCTTGGTGTCGATATCGTCGTCCCCGACATCAGCTATCTCACTGAAAACCGCGACAAGGTTCGCGCCATCATCCTCACCCATGGCCACGAGGACCACATCGGCGGCCTTCCCTGGATACTCTCCGAGCTCAACGTCCCCGTCTACGGCACCGAGTTCACCCTCGCCCTGGTCGAAGGCAAGCTTGAAGAGCATCGCCTGCTCGAAGACGCCGAACTGATCGAGATTCTTCCCGGCCGCCGTTTCACCATTGGGCCGTTCTCCATCATGCCCATCCGCGTCACCCACTCGCTGGTCGATTGCGTGGCCTTCGCCATCCACACGCCCATCGGCACCATCGTCCACACCGGCGACTTCAAGATCGATCTCTCGTCCCCCGACGCCAAGCCCTTCGACCTGCACGCCTTCGCCGAACTCGGCAAGCAGGGCGTGCTCTGCCTGCTGCAGGACTCCACCAACGTCGACCGCCCCGGCTACACGCCCTCCGAGCGCGCCGTGCGTCCGCGCCTCGACGAGATCTTCGCCCAGGCCAGGAAGAAGCTCTTCTTCAGTTGCTTCTCCTCCTCCATCCACCGCATCCGCATCGCCATGGAGCTGGCCGCCGCGCATGGCCGCAAGGTCGCCGTGGTCGGCCGCTCCATGGACAACTCCACCGAGATCGCGCAGGACCTCGGCTATCTCGACCCCCAGCCGGGGCTCATCATCAATCCCGGCCAGATCCGCGAGATGCAGGACCACAAGGTCCTCGTGCTCATCACCGGCACCCAGGGCGAGCCCATGTCCGCGCTTTCGCGCGCCGCCGTCAACAACCACAAGTACGCCCGCATCGACGCCGGCGATACCGTGGTCCTCAGCTCGCGCGTCATCCCCGGCAACGAAAAGTCCATCTACCGCATGATCGATCACCTCGAGCGCCGCGAAGCCAAGGTCATCTACGACGACGGCACCGCCGGCCTCATCCACGTCAGCGGCCACGGTTCGCAGGAGGAGATGCGCCTCATGATCAACCTGCTGCGGCCCAAATTCTTCGTCCCCATCCACGGGGACTACCGCCATCTCAAGCGCCACGCCGAACTCGCCGGCGGCCTCGATATCGTCGAAAAGGTCATCCTGCTGGAAGACGGCGAGGTCCTCGATGTCGACAAGACCAGCGCCGTCAAGAGCGGCAAGATCACCGTCGGCCGCGTTTGCATCGACGCCGGCGGCACCATCGACGTCGTCGAAGACCTCGTCATCCGCGATCGCCAGCACATCTCCGAGGGCGGCATCGTCCTGCCCATCATCACCATCAACAAACGCACCGGCAACGTCGAGAACTCCCCGGAGATCGTCATGCGCGGGTTCGCCGTCGACGACCCCGCTATGATCGTCGAATCGCGCCAGGTCGTCCAGCGCACCCTCGAAACCTCCAGCGACGAAGAGAAGGCCGACTACGGCGTCATCAAAGAGAAGATCCGCAACGACCTCAAGCGCTATATCCAGAAGAGCACCAGCCGCCGCCCCCTCATCATGCCCGTCATCCTCGAAATCTGACCGCGCCGCACCGTTCTCGAGGCTCCGCGCGAAGGACGCCATCCACCCGCACCCTTGCACACGCCATCCGCCCGCGCCCTTGCACGCGCATCCGCCCGCACCCTTGCACACGCATCCGCCCGCACCCGTCTATCGAGGCGTCATTCTGACCCGAAGGGTCGGAATCTCAGTATTTTCCCGGGTCGCGGGACAACCATTTTCGCGGCGCCAAAATCACCCGCTATTCGCGCGGGGCGCAGCCCCATTCCGGCATCCAAGAGCAATAGGAGACCGTGCATGCTCTCGTCCTCGCTCATCGGCATCGTCGTTGCGCTCGTCGTCGTCGGCCTGGTGCTGTACCTCATCGACATCATCCCCATGGATCGCACCATCAAGCAGATTATCCGTGCGATCGTTATCGTAGGGGTCATCATCTGGCTGCTGCAGGCCTTCGGCTTCATCGGGTCCGTCGGCAGTCTCTTCCACCCCGCCCACGTGCGACCCATCCATTGACCCTCGGCTGCCGGGTTGCGGTCGAACCCGTCGGCACGCTCTACTCTCCAGGTCCCCGCACCTCGCTGCGCCGCACGTACCGCCGTCCCACCAGCTCATACGCCCCGCTCAGCACCTTCGCAATTGCCTCGGGATAAGCAATATGCTCCTGCTCCAGCACTCGCGCGGACAGGCTCTCCACCGTATCGTCGTCCTGCACCGGCACCGCCCGCTGCACCACGATCGCCCCGTGGTCCACCGCTTCGTCCACAAAGTGCACCGTGCATCCCGCCACCTTGACGCCGAACTCCAGCGCCTGCGCCTGCGCATCCATCCCCGGAAACGCCGGCAGCAGCGCGGGATGCACATTCAGGATGCGGTTCGGAAAGGCGCGCACAAATTCCGCGCTCAGTATCCGCATATATCCCGCCAGGCACACCAGGTCCACGCGATGCTGGTGCAGTCGCGCGATCATCTCCGCGTCGTGCTCCGCGCGCTTGCGTCCCGCCGAGGGCACCGCAAACGCCGGCAGACCCCGCTCGCGAGCAATCTCCAGCCCCGGCGCCTCCGTCTTGTTCGAGAGCACCACCGCGATCTCCGCGCCCGGCAGCCGATGCCTGCGAATCGCGTCCGCGATGGCGACAAAGTTCGAACCTCGCCCGGACAGCAGTATTCCGAGTCGCTTCAAGCGCTATCCCTCCCCACCGCATGTTCGACTAAGCCAAGTCCGCTCATCCTGAGCGGAGCCTCTCGCGGCTTCATCGCGTGAGGCGGAGTCGAAGGACCTGCCACCCAGCTTGCCAGACCAGGAACTCTTGGACCATTTTGCGCGATTGCTCGCGCACTCCTCAGCCCCACCCATCTCGATGAACTCTAGTGCGCCGTCTTCTTCGCCGTTGTCGCCTTCACTGGCGCAGCCGCTCCCGCTTTCGCTTCCAGCGCATCGATCGTCTCATACAGCTTCGACACGTCCGTCACGTGTACCCACTCCCGTTGGGTGCATACGATGATGCACGGCGTGTAGTACACACCCAGCTTCTCTCCCAGGGCCCGGTCCGCCTCCACTTCCTTCGTGAGCTGCCCCGTCGGATCGGGCACAAACGGCATTTGCAGTCCGTGGGTCTGGAAGAAATGCCGCGTGAAGTTCAGCATGTCGTCTTTGTTGGCAATGCCGCCCTGTCCCGCAAACACCGCCCCGCGATAATCTTCCGCCACCTTCATCGACACCTTGTCCTGCAGATACCTCGCCCACACCGCTGCTTCGAAGCTCCCCAGCACCGCATGGCCCGGCAGCGGGAAGTCCTTCTCGATCAGCGGAATGTTGTAGTGCGCCACGGCCGCATGGACCACCGGAAACGCGTGTGCGCACGCCGGACACATCAGGTCCTGCCACTCGATCACCGCCACCTTCACTCCCGGCGGCGGCTTCAACATCGACGTGTCTTTGAATGTCTCGCCCGATCCCGGCGGCACCGACGTCTGGGCCAGCCCAGGCACAGTGGTAAAGACTGCAAGCAGCGCAACCGCAATCGCGGCAGCGAAAAAACGCAAACGGTTCGTATCGGCTAATCGCATAGAGTTCACCCCACTATGCTATCGCAACCCGCCCGCTTTCTTCGTCGTCATTCCGCCGAGCGTTGGAGTCCTTGTCTGTCTTGCCTTGCTGCAACTGCCGGCCATCGCTAAGTACGGCATGAATCGTACAGCAGCTTTCATAAGTCCCAACGATTCTCGCCGGTCACCAGGGACCTTCGCCCTCTACGGTTCCGACCAGTTGTACAGGTTTGCCGTGCTCTCCGTCATTCCAAACACCTGGATCGTGCCGCTCACGTCCAGCACTCCCGCAAGTTGCGTGATCCGCGTAAACGCTCCGCCGGTCCCGTCGTCCAGCACTGCTGGCGCGCCTGTGGGCCCGTAGCTGGATGGCCACGGTCCAGGCGGCGCCGGCACCGCCGCAGGAACCTCGTACGTCTGGCTCTGTAGTTGCATCTCATTCAAACTCGTGAAGAAGACCGCTTGATGCAAGTTCGCCGGATCGCTCGTGTCCGCCAGCTTGTCCTCAACGGCCACCACTCCCCGCGCCCATTGCCCTACGTTACCCGCTGGAAGTTGCTGGTCGTAGATGGCGTTCCATCCCAGTTGATTCAGAGGGCCTGCGCCGCCGGTCTGCGTCAACACCTGGCGCAGGACCGTCAGCGCGCCGGACGAGTCTGTGAAGAACAGGGCCGTCCCACCCCCGGGAGCGTATCCGATCCAGCTGGATACCATCGCCGGATAAGCGGCTTTCGGAAAGATCGTCGGATAGGAACTGGCGCCCAGAGGCGGTGGTAGCGGCTGCCAGGCGCTCCACGCCCCACCCGCACTCGCCAACGTCGACGCATAAAACCCTTGGGCGCCGATCCCACCCAGCCCCGACAACAGCATCAGTGTCAGCGCCCCGGACGTCGGAACCAGCGAAATCGATCCGAAGAACTGGTTCTGCGGCACGGGCAGCGCGATCGTAAACAGTCCCTTGTTCGCCACGCTCGCCCATCCCACCCCACCCACCTGCGTGCTGTCCGCTACCTGGTAGTCGTAGTAGACCGCGCCCTGTGCATTGCTGTTGTAGTAGCACACTACAATCATTCCGCCCACCGTCGCCGCTGCCGGAGACCACGGAAACGCAAAGGTATTGAAGCCATCCTCCTCAAACAGGCTTATCGGCGCGGCCGTCATCGGCAGCCACCCGCTCCAGGCCAGTGTCTGGGCCGGATCGTAGACATGCGCCGGCTGCGGCAACTGGTACATATGGTATGGATTGCCGTCGAAGCCGACCGCAAAAACCTCCAGCCGTCCATCGCCGTTCTTGGCCACCGTCAACATCACCGGCGCGGGCCGCACCGGCTTGGTCACCGTCCCCGGAACCGGGAACGCCGTCCACAGCGGGTTGGGCCACTCGACTGCCCAAGTCGAGTGTCCCGGCGGCCCTACGGACGGCGCCCGCCTCTGCGCCGCGTGCCAGATGGTGCCGGTATAGTCGCACGCAAACAGCTCGATGAGGCCAAACTGGTTGGTCACGGCATACATCGTCCCGGAGGACAGCGCCGTTCCAGCCGGGAGGGAAAAATTGGTGCGGGGCCAGCTTGCCATAAAAGGAATCTCCTCTGCTGTAAGATGGGCCGGAATTTACGGTTATAGCACGGCAAGGCACTCGTCCACCCCATGGCCGATGCAATTTCACATCGCAAAGAATCTTTTGCGAATTTCCTGGCAAATCCGCATTGTCAAGGGCCTAAACCAGCCCGAAAACTCGAATCCCCAACAACCATGCACCTTCCCGCAGGAAAAATAGATGGCAGATTTACCCCTCCCAAACCCGTACAATTAAATAGGGAGACAATTGCGCGGAACTGCGCAACCGCCCCCGCTTCACCGATAACTCCAATGAATTGACTATTTTACGCAGGAACGACCACAAAATTCACCATAACCCCAATGGATAGACGATTATGCCCCTAACCCCAATGGATGGACGTTTTTGCGGCGCTCAACCCCGCTAAATCGAAGCAACGAAGAGACTTACCCCCACCCCACCCCCAAACAGCGAAGGGGGAGGGGGGTACTCCCGGAAGGAAGACGAATGAGCATCAGCGAACGAATCAACGCCGACATTATTACCGCGATGAAGGCCCACGACGAGCACCGCCTCCTCACCCTGCGCATGGTCAAGTCGGCCCTGCGCTCCAAGGAGATCGACAAGCGCCAGCCCCTCACCGATGCCGAGCAAACTCAGATACTTAGCACCCTCCTCAAGCAGCGCCGCGAGTCTGTCGAGAGCTTCACCAAGGGCAATCGCCCCGAGCTCGCTGCCAAGGAGCAGGCCGAGATCGGCATGATCGAAACTTACATGCCGCAGGCCGCCGGCGAAGACCAGATCCGCGAAATCGTCGTCGCAGCCATCGCCAAACTCGCCGAAACCAGCGGCCAGAAGCCAGGCCCGCGCGATATGGGCGCCGCCATGAAGCTCGTCCAGCAGGCCATCGCCGCCACCGGCCTCCGCGCCGACGGCAAACTCGTCTCCGAACTCGTCAAAGCCGAACTGGCAAAATAAAACGCCGAATCCGAGCCGCCGATTTGCACGGATTGCTAGCAGGAGATCAAGCTCGAACCGCAAAAACGAATCTGCCTTTGATTCGTGAAAATCGGTGGCCGGTATTCATCCTCACGTGCCGCCCCGCAGAAAGGCTCGGTACAATAGAGACATGATCCAGAAGACACGTCTGTTCACTCCAGGCCCGACCCCTTTGCTTCCCGCCGCCCAGTTCGCCATGGCCGCGGCCGATGTCCACCACCGCACCGCCGAGTTCCGCGCCCTCTATACGCGTGTGCTGGCGCAAATGAAGGACTTTGTCGGCACCGGGAACGACGTCATCATCCTCTCCAGCTCGGGGACCGGCGCGATGGAAGCGTCCGTCTCGAACCTCACTTCGCCCGGCGACCGCGTCCTCGTCCTCACCGCCGGCAAGTTCGGCGAGCGCTGGACCGGTCTCGCCAAGGCCTTCGGCTGCGAAGTCGATGTGGTCTCCGCTCCCTACGGGCAGACCTTCTCCCTCGACCAGGTCAAGGCCGCGCTCAAGCTGGAAACCCGCGCCGTCTTCATGCAGTCCTCTGAGACCTCGACCGGTGTCCGCCACTGCGTTCCCGCCGTCGCCAAGCTGCTCCAGGAGACCCACTCCGAGGCCCTGCTCATCGTCGATGCCATCACCGGCCTCGGCACCACTCACCTCGACATGGACGCGCTTGGCGTCGATGTCCTCATCGGCGGCTCGCAGAAGGCGGTCATGATCCCGCCCGGCCTCAGCTACCTCGCCATCAGCCAGCGCGCCTGGGACCGCATGGAGGCGACCTACAACCCGCGCTACTACTTCGACCTCCGCAAGGAGCGCAAGAACGCCAGGAACGGCGAGAGCGCCTACACCCCTGCGGTGGCGCTCATCGCGGCCCTCGGCGCGGCGCTCGACTACATCGCCGGCCAGGCAGGCGGCGACCTCGTTGCCGGACGCAAGAAGCTTATCGAAAACGCTGAGACCATCGCCGCCATGACCCGCGCCGCTGTGCAGGCCCTCGGCATGAGTCTCTTCGCGCCCGATTGCCCCTCCGCCGCAGCCACCGCCGTCATCGCACCCGCGGGCGTCGACTCCGGCGTCATCGTCAAGGAGTTGAAGTCGCGCTTCGGCGCGATCATTGCCAACGGCCAGGGCGAGATGAAGGGAAAGATCTTCCGCATCGCCCACCTCGGCTTCTTCGACTACCTCGACACCATTGCGCTTATCGGCGCGTTGGAGCAGGTCGTCGCAAAATCGTTCCCCTCGCCCGGCTTCGCCTTCGGCAACGGCCTCATCGCCGCGCAGCTGGTCTTCGCCGAGCGCTCCGCCACGGCCGCGGCCGATGCCGACTGCCTCTGCGGCCGCCCCCCGAGAGGGGAGGACAAGTACGCCTGTTGTTCCCTCAAACACGCCGACGCCGGCGCCGTCCTGGTGGGAGCCAAGTGATCGTGCGCCCTCCAACCGCTCAAGCTGGGCCACGGTTCTAAGGGTTCGCTGCAATCGTTTCAGCCCGCCGCGCTTGCCGCCCGGCAAAGAAAGATATCCATGAAGATCGTTCTCGCAGAAAAAGTCTCGCCGGCCACGTTAGCCGTGCTCAAGCAGGAACCCGGTTGGAACATCGTCACCGCCGACCAGATCGCCAAGCTCGGTCCCGGCGGCCTGGAAGCAGAACTTGCCGACGCCGACGCGCTGGTCGTCCGCTCCGCCGTGCAGGCGGACGCCAAGCTGCTGGAGTCGGCGCCGAAGCTGCGACTCATCGGTCGCGCCGGCGTGGGCGTCGACAACATCGACACTGCCGCCGCCACCCATCGCGGCATCGTCGTCATGAACACGCCCGGCGCCAATGCGGTCGCCGTCGCCGAACTCACCCTCGGCTTGATGATCTCCATGGCCCGCTCCGTTCCGCGCGCCAACGCCACCATGCACGCGGCCAAATGGGAGAAGAAGTCGCTGCAAGGCTCGGAACTGCGCGGCAAGACCCTCGGCATTGTCGGCTTGGGCCGCATCGGTCTCGAAGTAGCCCGTCGCGCGCAAAGCTTCGGTATGGAGCTGATCGGCTACGACCCTTTCATCGCTCCGGTGGTTGCGCGCGAGAATCAGGTCGCGCTCGTGCCCATCGACGAAATCTTCAAGCGGTCGGACTACCTCACCCTGCACGTCGGCCTCACTACCCAGACCGAGGGCATCATCAACGCCACGTCGATCAAAATCATGAAGCCCGGCATTCGCATCGTCAATTGCGCCCGCGGCGAGCTGATCGTCGACGAAGCGCTCGCCGAAGCTCTCCGCTCGGGCCAGGTTGCCGGCGCGGCGCTTGACGTCTTCCGCCACGAGCCGCTCAAGGATTCGCCCTACTTCGAGCTGGACAACGTCCTGTTGTCGCCCCACATCGCCGGCTCTACGAACGAGGCGCAGGAAGCGATCGGCATCCAGCTTGCCGAGCAGGTGCGCGATTACCTCAAGCTCGGCGTCGTCCAGAACGCTGTCAACCTGCCGTCCCTCTCGCACGAGGAGTACGTCAAGATCGCGCCCTACATCGATATGGCGCAGCGGCTTGGGCTGTTTCTGTCGCATGCCGTTGCCGGCAATCTCGAGTGCATCCAGATCACGTACGCAGGACGCATTGCCCAGGGCAAGACCGAACTCATCCGCAACGCTGCCATCTGCGGCGTCTTCGCCGACCCCGAAGCCGTCAATCGCATCAACGCCGCCGCCATCGCGCAGGAGCGCGGAATCCGCATTCAGGAGGACAAGAAGGAGTTTTCCGCCGGCGGCGCCGGCAGCACGCTCAAGATCGTCCTCCATTCCTCGGAGGGCGACGCCAGCGCATCGGCAACCGTGCTGCACGGCAACTCGCCGCGCCTGCTCACCTACGACGGCATCGACATCGAGGCCCCGCTCCATGGTGCACTCGTCACCATCCGCAACCACGACGTACCCGGAGTCGTCGGGCGCATCGGCACCATCCTCGGCGAACACTCGCTGAATATCGCGAACTTCGCGCTGGGCCGCGCCTCGGACCCAGCCCGGTCCACTCGTTCCCAGCGCGTGCCGCAGGGCCAGGCGCTGGCCGTCGTCCAGATCGACGTGCGGAACGCCAGCGAAGCCGCCCCCGCTATTGAGGCGCTGCGCAAGGTCGAGGCCATCGCCAGCGTCCGCCTGGTCGAATTGGGGAGTTCCTGAGAACCTGTAAACTCGACGGGCCGAGAATCCGTCTTATGTAGCAGCCTTTTCGAAGACGATTTTCCCGGGAAAAATGAACATTCGGGAAAACTTTGCATGACAATCAGGTTCCAAGTATGTAAGGCTAGTTGCACCTAATTCCGTCGACAGCCCGACAGAAAGATCTATGTTGTTGATTTGTTAGGCGTTCGTGTAGGAGATAAGTAGTTGATCTCATCCGCTTCGTCAGTCGAATTGGTCGATAGTTCGACCGCGAGCCTGCTCGGTCCACTCCCGGAATCCTTGGCGCTGGATCTCGCCGTCGTCCTGCCCACTTTCAACGAGCGGGAGAACATTCCGCTGGTGGTTGCCCAGCTCACCGAGGTCCTCGACGGTCTCGCCTGGGAGGCCATCTTCGTTGACGACGACTCTCCCGACGGCACCGCCGATGTCGTCACCGCAATCGCTCGCCGGGACGCCCGCATCCGGCTGATTCACCGCATTGGCCGGCGCGGGCTGTCATCCGCCTGCATCGAGGGCATGATGTCGACTTCCGCCTCCGTGGTTGCAGTCATGGACGCCGATCTGCAGCACGACGCGAGCATCCTCCCGCGCATGCTCGAACGCCTGCGCCAGGACTCGCTCGACGTCGTCGTCGGAACCAGAAACTCCGACGGCGGCAGCATGGGCGAGTTCGGACCATGGCGGGTCAAGTTGAGCCGCCTTGGCGAAAGGATCAGCCAGTCCGTTTGCCGCGCCAAGCTTACCGATCCCATGAGCGGATTCTTCCTGCTTCGCCGCAGCTTCCTGCTTGAAGTTGTGCACGACCTGCAGGGCGGCGGCTTTAAGATTCTCGTCGACCTGCTCGCGTCCAGCGAGGTTCCGGTTCGCCTTGGCGAGGTCGGATACAGGTTCGGGGTGCGCCGTTACGGCGAGAGCAAGCTGGACGTTGTCGTAGGCATCGAATACCTCTTTCTCATCCTCAACAAGCGCCTCGGCGGCGTCGTCCCCCTGCACATGGCGCTGTACGCACTCGTCGGCGGAATCGGTCTCGCGTCGCATCTGCTGGTGTTTCTCCTCTTCAGTCACGTATTCGCTGCCAGTTTCGTCGTGGCCCAGGTAGTCGCCACTTTCGTTGCCATGATCGAGAACTTTGCGCTGAATAACGTCATTACCTTCCGCAGCCGGCGTCTGCGGGGCGGACAGATGTGGAGCGGCCTGGTGCGGTTTGTAACGGCGTGCACGTTCGGCGCCGTGGCCAATATCATGTTCGCGCGTGCCCTTTGGCAGGGCGGAGTGGAGTGGTATCTTGCCGGTTTCGCGGGTATTGTTCTGGGGTCGGTTTGGAACCTGTCGGTGAGCAGCTTGATCACGTGGGGCATGCGCTCGCGAACCAGGCGGATTGCTGCAACGGAGGACGTACTGGTCAGCGACATAGAGGTATCGCATTGACCGCAGCTTCGACCGCTGCTTTGCCTGTGGGCGCGGTCGGCAACACCACTCGCCGCCGCCCCCCGGTCATTCTCATCGGGATGTGGGTCGCGGTTGTGATCGCGTTGTTCGTCTGGACCCATTATGAGATTCCGGGCTGGGACCTTCGAGTTTATGCTGCGGCAATTCACTCCCTGCGCGCAGGCCACGATCCCTACGCAGATGCCATGGCGGTGCAGCAGGCCTACCACGACCGGAGAGGCGACCTGAATGGAGAAGACCTGCCCTACAGCTACGTCTACTCCCCGATCACACTTCCCGTTCTTCGCCTCATCGGCAAGCTGCCGTTCTGGCTGAGCGGCAGCACCTACTGGGTGGTTTACATACTCGCGGTGCTGGGGCAAATTCTGATTGCACTTCAATTCACTACAGCTGCTGAGAGGCGCTACTTTCTGTATCTCGCCCCCTCGGCGGCTTTTTTCCCCGGGCTGCTTCAGAACGGCACTGTCCTGAGCGGCAACATTGCATACCTTCTCTATTTCGCGGTTCTGTGCGCCGCTCTGGTAGGTTGGCGGCGCGGCAATTGGACCTGGTTCTACGCTGCCGTCCTGGCGGCGTCATGCATCAAGGCGCCGCTGCTGAGTCTGGTTGTCATTCCAGTCTTGTCGGCCCGCAAACAGTGGATTTCAGCGGGCCTGACCACCGTTGCCGGGATTGGGTTGTTTGCCATACAGCCGGCGATCTGGCCCTCGCTCTTCAAGAACTTCCTAAAAGCTGTCGACTTGCAGTTTTTCTACAACCACGACTTCGGCTGTAGTCCCGCCGGCCTCCTCGGCGACGCCCTGTTTCGTATGGGGATACCCTACTCTCCCGCCGGACTCATCTTTTACCTGTGCTACGCGGTCCCTCTGCTTGTCCTCTTGCTGTCTCTCTCCCGCCGGTACTTGCAGGGCGGCTTTTCGCTGAATCAATGGGCTCCGGTGCTGCTGGTCGGCGTCATTCTTCTCGATCCGCGAATCATGGAGTACGACGTCGCCCCGATCACTTTGCTGCTGACGCTGATTGCTTGGCGCTTCTTCGCCAGCTTTACCACCACGGCAAAGACAATTCTGTATCTGGCAATACTCTTTGCCGTCACCAATGGATTGGCGGGCTTTGGCTGGTATATACGGAAGCTGGTGGACGCTCCCTTGCTGATCCTCGTGTTCGCCGCGGGCTGCTGGACCCTGTGGCGCCAGAGTGGGAGGGAAGCGCCGGTCCCGGCCTCCATGCCGCCGGTCGTGGCCGCGGCCGGAATACGTTAAGCTCTAAGCAGGGACCCAACATGCCGCTCTACGAGTATGAGTGCAAGGCGTGCAAACGCCACACGGAAAAGATCCAGAAGTTCTCCGATCCGGAGATCACCGCTTGCCCGCATTGCGGAGGCCTGCTGGAGCGTGTCGTCTCCGCGCCGGCCATCTCGTTCAAAGGCGGCGGCTGGTTCGCAGATGGTTACGGCAATGCCAAGCCTTCCGCATCGGCTGACGGAAGCAAGAGCGACGCTGGCTCCTCGTCCGATGTGCCTTCCGTGGCGGCCGCAGCGGCGAGCAAGGACTCGTCGCCGGCGCCTGCTTCCAGCGCAGCGTCAGCGCCGGCCGCGGCGCCAGCGTCCTCCAGTTCCGACAAAAAGTAACTCGACGGTGCCGGGTGCTACGAGCCGCTGCCCAGGCTGTCCAGCTTGCGCGTGACCAGTTCGTTCAGAAGCACGGGATTCGCCTGCCCCTTGGAGAGCCGCATCACGTTGCCAACGAAGAAGGCCGCGACCGTCTTCTTGCCGCCAAGGTACTGCGCCACCTGCTTCGGGTTGGCGGCGATCACCTCGTCGATCATCGCCTCGATCGCGCCTGCGTCGGAGATCTGCTGCGGCTTGTCACGCTCGTACACCTCGGCGAAGTCCTTGCCTTCGGCGAAGCTCGTGTCCAGCAGTTGCTTCAGCATCTTGCTCGAGAGTTCGCCCGACTCCGCCAGGTCCGCGGCCTGCACAATGCCCTTCAGCGATACCGGCGACTGCTCCAGTTCCAGCCCAGCGGCCTTCAGCCGTCCCGTCAGCTCGCTGGTAATCAGCGAGACGACCCGCTTCGGGCTCTTGGCCGCCTTGGCCGCGGCCTCGAAACTGTCGGCAAACGCGCGCGTTGCCGTTAGCGTCATCGCGTCCTGCTGATTGATGTCGTACTCCGCGATCATGCGCGCGCGCCGCGCCTCCGGCAGCTCCGGCAGCGCCGTCAGAATCTCACTCTGCCACGCCGCGCCGACCACCAGCGGCGGCAGGTCCGGCTCGGGGAAGTAGCGGTAGTCGTGCGCCTGCTCCTTCGAGCGCATGGAGTAGGTCCGGCCCTCGGCGTTGTTCCACAGCCGCGACTCCTGCTTCACGCGATTGCCGCTCTCGAGCACCTCAACCTGCCGCTCGATCTCGTACTCCAGCGCCGCGCGGATATAGCGAAAGCTGTTGACGTTCTTCACTTCAGCCTTGGTGCCAAATTTGTCCGCGCCCTTCAGCATCACGCTGACGTTGGCGTCGCAGCGCAGGCTGCCCTCTTCCATGTTGCAGTCGCTGACGCCGGTGTAGAGCAGGATTTCCTTCAGCCGCGTCAGGTACTCGAACGCCTCGTCGGGCGTGCGGATGTCCGGCTCGCTCACGATCTCGACCAGCGGCGTGCCGCAGCGGTTCAGGTCGATATACGTCCGCGACACCGAGTCCGCAAAACCGTCGTGCAGGCTCTTGCCCGCGTCTTCTTCCAGGTGCAGCCGCGTGATACCGATGCGCTTCGCTGCGCCGGTCGCGTCCGGGACATCAATATAACCATGTTCCGCGATGGGCAGGTCGAACTGTGAGATCTGGTAGCCCTTCGGCGAGTCGGGATAGAAGTAGTTCTTGCGGGAAAACACGCTGGTCTCGCGAATCTCGCAATGGATTGCCTTCGCCGCCAGCACGGCCAGCTCCACCGCCCGGCGGTTCAGCACGGGCAGCGCACCGGGAAGGCCAAGGCACGTCGGGCAGACGTGTGTGTTCGGCTCGCCGCCGTAGCGGTTGACGCAGCCGCAGAAGGCTTTCGTCTCGGTCAGGAGCTGAACATGGACTTCCAGCCCAATCACAGGCTGGTACTTGGCAAGAACCTCAGGCGAAAGTGCGGTCATCGTCGACATTGTTCAATGATCCAAAAGGCTGATGGACTTAATTGTCGCATTCTTTGTCAGCAATATCCCCGGTCCGGGAATTGGGGTCTTTGCTCCTGCCGCATCCACCCAGGTCGCCTGTTCGATGTAGACCGAGCAATCCTCTGCGGCATCGGAGTAGTAGGTCAGCAATCCCAGTATGCTGCGGCCATCCGCCAGTTCCACCTGTACGACCTGGATTTTTTTCGCTTCCTTCTCGAAGATATCGTTCCAGATCGAACGCCGGGTCGTGCGTTCGGTAAGCTTGAGTTTGCGGAGCGGCCTGTTCCCGTCCAGATTGAAATATCCCGTCCCCGCGAGCGAAAACGCCAAGGTGATTGCGGCAAGTCCAAGCAATCGGCCCGGTTGCCAGATGATTGTGGCGTCTGTGGCAGGCGGTTTGGCAGGCACCAGAACGAACGGTAGTGAGCCGTGTGTAAAGCATACGAAGGCCGCGTAGATCAAAAAGCTGTAGAGGCAAGCCTCAACAACCTTATCGAAGTCGGTCTGAGTGTTTCGCGACACCAACAACTGAACGATATATGCCGCAGAGAAGCCTGGAAGCAGAATGAGCAATATCTGCAATGCAATCAGGCTTGCGGGCATTCTCTAAGTCCTCGCGGGCATGGGCGCTGGCGCAGGAATCCTTACCGGCTCAGGCATTTTCACCGGAGCTTGGGGATGTGATTTTGCCCCATCCGTGGTTCGGTCGCGTGCGGGTGTCCTATCTGGATTCAGGTATGGCATCGAACCTCCTAAATGGCGCCTAACGGCTAAGTGCATGGCCTTTCAGCCATGCACCCCCATCATACAGAATCAGGCTGTAAGCTTAATCACAGCGTATGATTTTGCCTTTCGTCCGCGAGCTGCTGGCGGACCTTGAAAATTGCGTCCCCTTTGAGCGTGTCCGTCGCCATCTGAGCGCCGGCAGCGGGCGAAGACGCGTCTCCGGCCTCACTTTTACCGCCCGCGCACTGTATCTTCCGCTGTTCACGCGTGCTGCGAATGCGCCGTGCCTCATTCTGGTTGCCGACAACAAGGCTGCCGAGGCGCTGCACGCCGCCATCCTCTCTGCCTGCGAGCTGACCGGGGCGCTCGACCCCGACTCCGTTCTGCGCTTTCCCGCTCACGATGTGTTGCCATTCGAAAACCTGTCTCCGCACCCTGAAATCCAGGAGTCGCGCGCGTCTACGCTGTGGAAGATTGCCAGCGGGACCGCGCGGCTGGTGATCGCGTCGGTCGAGGCGGCATGCATGCGCCTGTTTCCGCGCGACCACTACGCGGCCCTGGCGTTGCACCTGAAGCGTGGCGAAGAGTACCTGCCAGACATGCTGGTCGAGCATCTGCTGTCCGTCGGCTACACCCGTGTCGATGTGGTCGAGATGCCGGGCCAGGTCACGCTGCGCGGCGGCATCCTGGACGTCTACTCGCCGGAGATGGACCGGCCCGTGCGCGTCGAGTTCTTCGGCGACGAGATCGAGTCCATCCGCCGTTTCGATCCCGAAACCCAGCGCTCGGCCTCCACGTTGGATGAAGCGCTACTGCTGCCTCTGACGGAGACGCCGGTCACAAACAAGATACTCACCGCGATCAACGCGCGCCTCACGCGCTCCGGCCTGGCGGGAGCGGAACTGGAAGGTGGGGAAGAGCCGGCCGAACTTTTGACCACGACGCACAGCCAAGAATCTACCCTCGCTCACGCGATGGAAGCTACGATCTTCCCCGGCTGGGAGTTCTTCGCCCCGGTCGCTGGGGCCAATTCCACCCTGCTCGATCTGCTCGGCTCCGCGACCCGCGTCTTCGTCGAAGAGCCGGCCATGGTGAAGAACCAGGGCGAGCGCTGGTGGAACAAGGTGGAGCAGCGCCACGACCGTTCCGGCATCGGATCGCTGGTGCGGCCGGAAGACATCTATATCTCGCCCTGGGCCCTCGACGACCGCCTGCGCGGCTTCTCAGGCTTTGAGCTCGACCAACTCGGCGCGGTGGATGTCCTCGATGCAGACCGTAGCGAGCAGTCCGAGGTCGACTTCGCCACTCGCCCGACCCAGCGATTCCATGGCAGCATTCCCGCGCTGGTCGAGGCCGTCAACACACTGATGCAGCAGGACGCGCGTGTGCTCATCGCCGCGCCGAATCAAGGCGAAGTCGAGCGCCTCGCGAGCCTGTTGCAGGAGTACCAGGTCCCCTACCGCCTCGGCTCGCGCACGCAGGCCCCGGGCAGTAGCACCGTGTATTCAGAGTCCAGCTACCTGGCCGGCGATCTGCGCACTCCCGTCATCGTCAGGGCCGCCATCGCCAACGGCGTGCAGGTGCTCGATCTGCGCGACGCCGACGGCCGCGCCACCGCGCGCCAGCTCATCCTCTTCGGCGCGAACGATCTGGCCGACGATGCGGACGTTCAGGCGCGCCCCGTATCCCGCAGCAAGTCGAAGACCGCGGCATTTGTCTCGGACTTTCGCGACCTCGCGGTTGGCGATTACGTCGTTCACGTCGAGCATGGCATCGCCCGCTACTGCGGACTGCGCGTGATCGAAGAGCACGATCAGCCGCCGCTGGAGCTGATGATCCTCGAGTTCGCCGACGAGGCCAAGCTCTACGTCCCGCTGACGCGTCTCGATCTGATCCAGAAGTATCGCTCGACCGACACCGGGCCCGCGCCGCAGCTGAACAAGCTCGGCACGCAGGCGTGGCAGAAGACGAAGGCGCGCGTCAAGAAGGCGATGGCCGACATGTCCGGCGAGTTGCTGAAGCTCTACGCTCAGCGCCGCGCTGCGATGGGCACCGCGTTCTCGCCCGACACCAATATGCAGCGCGAGTTCGAGGACGCCTTCGACTTCAACGAGACCGACGACCAGATCACCGCCATCGCCGACATCAAGGCCGACATGGAAACTCCGCAGCCTATGGACCGGCTGCTCTGCGGCGACGTCGGCTACGGCAAGACCGAAGTTGCGATGCGCGCGGCGTTCAAGGCGGTGCAGGACGGCAAGCAGGTCGCCGTGCTCACGCCCACCACCGTGCTTGCCTTCCAGCACTACGAGTCGTTCAAGCGCCGCTTCGCCAGCTTCCCCGTCAACGTGGAGATGATCTCGCGTTTCCGCAGCGCGAAGGAGCAGAAGGCCATCCTCGAAAAAGCCGCCGCCGGCAAGGTCGACATCCTCATCGGCACGCACCGGATTCTGTCGAAGGACCTCAAGTTTCAGGACCTCGGCCTGCTGGTCGTCGACGAGGAGCAGCGCTTCGGCGTGCGCCACAAGGAGCGCCTGAAACAGATGCGCGCCCAGATCGACGTGCTCGCCATGTCGGCGACGCCCATCCCGCGCACGCTGCACATGTCGCTGATCGGGCTGCGCGATATGTCCATCATCGAGACGCCGCCCAAGGACCGCATGGCGATCCAGACCATCGTCGCCAAGTTCGACGAGAAGCTGGTGCGCACCGCCATCGAGATGGAGCTGGAACGCGGCGGCCAGACCTACTTCGTTCACAACCGCGTCGAGACCATCTACGAACTTGCCGCGAAGATCCGCGAACTGGTGCCGCAGGCCCGCATCGTGGTCGGCCACGGCCAGCTGCCCGAGGCCGAACTGGAGCGCGTGATGCTCGCCTTCATGAACCACGAGTACGATGTGCTCGTCGCCACCAGCATCATCGAGAACGGTCTCGACATTCCGCTCGCCAACACCATCGTCATCAATCGCGCGGACCGCCATGGGCTCGCGGAGCTATACCAGCTTCGCGGCCGTGTGGGCCGGTCCAACCGCCGCGCCTACGCCTACCTGCTGATCCCGCCGGACACCGAACTAACCGACATCGCCCGCCGCCGCCTGGCCGCGCTGAAGGAGTTCTCCGATCTCGGCGCCGGCTTCAAGATCGCCGCGCTCGACCTCGAACTCCGCGGCGCCGGCAATATGCTTGGCGGCGAACAGTCCGGCCACATCGAGGCCGTCGGCTTCGAAATGTACACTTCCATGCTCGAGGAGGCCGTGCGCAAGATCAAAGGCGAGGAAGAGAAGCCGGCGCACGCGGGCACCAGCATCAACCTCGGCATCTCCGTCCGCATCGACTCCAGCTACATCCCGGAGGAGAACCAGCGCCTGCGCATGTACAAACGCATTGCCGGCGCCGAGGACGAAGCCACGCTGGCCGATGTGCGCGCGGAACTGCAGGACCGCTACGGCGACCCGCCCGAGTCGGTCCTGAACCTTCTTGCCGCCGGCTCGCTCCGCCTGCTCTGCGAGCGCCTCGGGATCGCCCAACTCGACCGCAAGCGCACCCAGATCGAGCTGCCGCGTCCGCCGGCGGCTGCCAGCGGAGGGCCGCAACACACCATGCTCACTCTCACCCGACGACCGCAGCCCGCCAAGCCTGCCGCGAAGGCCTTCGTCGAAATGCTGCATATCCGCTTCGCCGCTGCCGCCGCCGACACTTCGCAGTCAGGTGGCGGGTCGCTCGCGCGCTCTCTGGTGGACCCCGCTGCCATCATGAAGCTCGTCTCCCGCAACGCCAAACGCGGAGCGCAGTTCACTCCGCAGGGCGTGCTCCGCTGGCCGCTCACCTCCGCCAAAGCCGACGCCGTCCTCGGCGAAACCCGCACCCTGCTGGAGTCACTCGGCGCATAGATCGATCGCGCGGGCAATCGAGGCCTCACGGCGGGACCCTCATCGTTGGCAGCCGGGATTTTCCGGGCGAGCGTTAGCGGTGGCGGAAGTTTTCGCGGATGCGGTTGGCGTCATGCCGGCGCGCCGGTTGTGTCGTGCCCATCGCCTCGGAGGTATCCGAGCCCGCGGGATAGAGCACCACGAAGCGCCCCGGTCCTTCGCCGCTGGAAGCGGTCGGCAGACCCGATTCGCTGAGGATCAGGTGAAGCATCCGCCGCTCGCGCGAGGTCATTGCGGGGAACGGGAACGGCCGGCCTGTGGCCCGCACGCGATCAATTGCCATAGCGGCCGACTCCCGCAACTGCCGGTCGCGATTCGCCTTGAAGTGGTCCGCGTCGAACGACACCTGATCGTGCGCCTCGGGTTCCAGCCGCAGGATCTTGGTCGCAATGTGTTCCAGTGCATTCAGCACTTCACCGTTGCGCGCCGTCAGCACCGGAGTGTCGGGGCCTATGAACTCGACATAGAGGCTGCGCGGCGCCCCCTCCGCCTGTTCATCGGCGTCCGGGCCGGCCTCAGCCGCCGTTTTGCTGCTGCGGAGTTTCACCCGATAGCGCAGCCGCAGCCCGCCCGCCGAGGTAAAAGCCTGGAGGAATTTTCCGATTGTCTTGGCAGCCAGTGCAACATCATCCATGACGCATTCTTACCTTACGAATAAAGCTTATACCAATCCTTCATGCCATGGATGGGAGTAAAGCCGGAAGCGCAGGGAGTGTTTGCACAGGGGCACCGCGGCTCGCGCGGCCGTCGGCCGTCGCTGTCGCTGTCGCTGTCGGACCGGCTCGACTTATCCGCCGCAGTTCTCGCTGTCTCCGTCCTTCAGCATCTCGTCCTGATCGCGGTGGCCCAGTTGGTCCGCGAAAGAACTGAGTTGCCGGCGGCAGTCCGTTCCCATGGGATTTCCATCGTCTTCCATTGCGCCCTTGAACCTAGCTTCGTCGCGACGGGCCGTTGCACTGGTGAACATGTGGTTTCTCCTGGTCTGGAATGGATTGATAGTAGCACCGCCCAGAGCGCGCTGCGCAATCATTTCTGCCAAAGATCTTTTTCGCCGCGGGCAATCCTGGGTTAACTCAGTGTTTCCATCAACTTGTTGATCGTTCGGTTCATGTCCTTGTCCGAGCGGCGGTGCTCGTCAATCTTGGCGATCGAGTGCATCACGGTCGTATGATGCTTGCCGCCGAACTGGCGGCCGATTTCCGGCAGCGATGCCTCGGTAAGCTGCTTGGCCAGGTACATCGCGATCTGGCGGGGCACCACGATCTGGCGCGAGTTGTTCTTCTGCTTCAGCTCCGCGACGCGCATGCCGAACGACTCAGCGACCGCGCGCTGGATCGCTTCGATGGTGATCTTGCGGACCTGGGTGTCGATGAACTGCTTCAGGCACTGCTGGGCGACGGCCAGCGTAATCTCGACGCCGTGCATGGAGCACCAGGCGATCAGCCGGACCAGCGCGCCCTCCAGCTCACGCACGTTGGTCCGCACATTGCTCGCGATAAACAGCGCGACGTCGGTGGGAAGCTGGGTCTGCTCGGATTCGGCCTTCTTCTGCAGAATTGCAACTTTGGTCTCGAGATCGGGCGGCTGGATGTCGGCGATCAGGCCCCACTCGAAGCGCGAGCGCAGACGGTCTTCGAAATCCGGCAGCTCCTTGGGCGGACGGTCCGACGCGATCACGATCTGCTTCATGCTCTCGTGCAAGGTGTTGAAGGTGTGGAAGAACTCTTCCTGGGTGCGCTCTTTGCCGGCCAGGAACTGGATGTCGTCGATCAGCAGCACGTCCACGTTGCGGAACTTGTCGCGGAAGCTGGTCATCTTCTGGTAGCGGACGCAGTCCACCATCTCGTTCATGAACTTCTCGCCGGAGACATAGCAGATGGACGCGTGCGGCTGGCGGCGCTTCACGTCATGGCCGATGGCGTGCATCAGGTGGGTCTTGCCCATGCCCACGCCGCCGTAGATGAACAGCGGATTGTAGGCCTTGGACGGCCGTTCCGCGACTGCCTGCGCCGCGGCCATGGCAAACTGATTGCCGCTGCCGATGACGAAAGCGTCGAACTGATAGCGCGGGTTGAGCTGGGAGGCAGTGTTCCAGTCGAAGCGGGACTGCTCCGGTCCGGCTGCCATTGTTCCGGACGAGCGGCGAGAGTGAGGCGCGTTGGAATTGTGACTCGGTACAGGTGCAAACCCGCCGTCCTCGCGTACCCGCGGCGCGCTGGGGTCCTGCTGCGGCGTGGTGAAGGTAACGGTCTCGATGTCGAGGCCGAGATTGTCGATCGCCTCTTGAATGAGGTCGGTGTATTTCTCGCACACGTCCTGAAACTCTGCGGAGGGGATGCGAACATAGAGGGTTTTGCCCTGAATGTGGGAGAACCGGGTTGGCTTGAGCCATGTTTCAAACGACTGGCGATTGATCTTCTTCTCAAGCGCGCCCAGGATGCGGACCCAATAGTTCAATACGGCGGTCGCCGTTGGGACGAATGACATGCGTAGTTTCCTTCTTGGATTTGATTCCAAGTTTTCTTCGTTCGAAATAACCAGACTGACCCGATAAACGAAAGAAGAGCAATCGTGACTGCGACGGCAACAGGAGTCCCCCATCGCCCAAAGGGCAAGTGAGGTGCAACACTGGTTGCTGGAGATCTTCGCTCAGTTTTTTTGAATCCCAGCGCGAAGAGAAACGACAACGTAAACCAAAGCTCGACCCAGTGTGAATGGGAATTCGTCTTTGGTAAGCGGGTTTGATAGTAGCACGGAAAACCGAGTCCGTTTCAAGCGATTGCTGGACATTTTTTTTCGTTGCACCATTCCTTGTGAAGATCGATCCGGCAACCGATTTGGCCGGCTTCGTGCGTGCAATTTCGCGGCCCGAATACCGCGCATATAACTCCTTTTCTTTGCGCCCGCTTGGGGCTGCGGAAGCTCTTCGGGTATACTGAGAGACTGTTGCATATACCGCAAAGAGATTGAGCAGGAGTCGATTCAAATGCCGAAGCGTACCTTTCAACCAAACCGCCGTCACCGCGCGAAGACCCACGGGTTCCTTACCCGGATGAAAACCAAGGCGGGCGCAGCGGTGCTCAGCCGCCGGCGTACCAAGGGACGCCACAAGATCGCTGTCAGCGCCGGTTTCCGCGACTCATAAGTCCTTTTCATCGCCGCTGCGCTGGCGGAAGCCTTACGCAGTTTCGCTTCCATTGCAGAAAACCGGCCGGCCTGTTCGCAGCGCTCGACGCTATCGCGAACATGAAGTCTTCGCGACCCGCGCGCAATTCAGCTTTGCCCGGCGAGAAGTTGTCTCAGAGGCGGGATCGTGCCACCACAAAGTCAACTCATCGGCAGATCGTCTCGCGTTGCCAGCCCGTCGCCAACGTTGAGCGGTGGGTCGGGTGCGCAACCGAAGGCGACGGCTGCCGCGGCCTGCCGGCTGCGCCGGCACGCCGATTATCAGCGCGTATATGCGGCCAGCCGGAAACAGTTCGGCAAGCAGATGAGCTACTTCTTCCTGCTGCGCCACCCGAACGGACCCGACTGCAACCGCTTGCGCGACGTGGACCCCGGCGGCGCCCGCGTGGGCCTCACGGTCGGCAAGGCCATGGGCAAGGCCGTGGATCGGAACCGAATCAAGCGGCGGATGCGCGAAGCGGTGCGGCGGCAGCTTCCTCTCCTGCGGACTCCGGTCGATGTGGTGCTCCATCCCCGGCGCAGCGTCATCGACCTCGAATTCCCAATTCTGGAGCGCGAGGTGGCTACGGTCTTCCGCGCGATCCAGAGGGCCTCAGAGCGGCAGGCGGCGTCTCTGCCGTCCGCTGGGGATTGAGCGCCTCCATGGGACAAATCCAACCAGCGCTCGAGCGCACTGAGCACGCCTCGCCGGCAGGCGGCGGACGGGATGGCGCACTCGAACTCGCCTTCCGCATTTACAAGGTGCTTTTTTCTCCGCTGATGCACGCGATCTCTCCCAGCCGGTGCCTGTACCTGCCGACGTGTTCGGAATACGCGTACACGGCGTTGAGCCGCTTCGGAACGGCTCGCGGGTCGTGGCTGGCGCTGCGGCGGTTGGCGCGCTGCCATCCCTGGGGCAAAGGCGGACTCGACCCGGTGCCCGAGCGCACTTCCCCTTCGCCCATCGACGCCGCGGGTTCGGCTTCTCCTGGTTCCGGCCAGAAGGGCGCCGACCATTTACCATAGAGAACATGCTGGGAACGGCTCGATCCCAGTTTCCACCTACCCGCAAGAATAGGACGTATCACTTGGCAGAGTTCAGCAACCCCAATCAGCAGGGCGGACAAGATAATCGGTCGCTTTTGGCGATGATGGTGGTTTTCATCGCCGTCCTGGTCGGCGCTCAGTACTATCACTCGAAAATGAACCCGGAACCGGCGCCATCTTCGGCGTCGCCCAGCGCCGCGCCGCCCGCATCCGCACCGGCGACTGCCGCAGCGCCATTTGCGCCGGCGACCGCCCAGCCTGCCGTGGCGAACCCGGCAGCGCCCGCCGCGCCGGTGGTCCAGGCCAGCGGAGAGACGACGACCGTCATCGAGAATGAGCTCTACCGCATTACGTTCTCCAATCGCGGCGCGCAGGTGACGAGCTGGATCCTGAAGGGGCCGTCCTACGTGGACTCGGACGGCAAGCCGCTCGACCTGGTGAACCAGCAGGCGGCCAAGCTCTTCGGCTATCCGCTCTCGTTCTACAGCTACGACGGCGCGAGCGCTTCCATCGCCGCGGTGTCGCGCAACAATCGCGTGGTCACGCTGTCTACGGCGGGCAATCTGCCAAGCGGTCTGAGCGGACGGGCAGTCGCGATCTCGGGCGTGTCCGACAGCAGCTACGACGGGAGCTACGTCGTAACCCAGACCGGACCGAATACGCTGACCTACACCCAGGACTACGGAGACAACGGCAGCAGCACCGGAGGTACGCTGGGTACGGTGAACGGAGCGACCGCTGTGGCGCTGAACCAGGCGCTGTTTGTGCCTTCGGCGACTGGTGAGCTGACCACGCCGGCCACGTTGACCTTCAAGTATTCGAACGGCAGCCTGGAGGCGACCAAGACGTTTTCGTTCGATGCCTCGTACGTGCTGCACGCCGAGGTGCAGGTGGTGCGGGGCGGCGTGCAGGAGCGGGCGCTGCTGAGCTGGCCGGCCGGATTTGGCGACCAGGACGACGATCCGCGCGGGACCGCGTATGCGAATGCCCAGTTCGACAGCGATCGCGGAGGCAGCGACCAGCATCTTGCGCCGAAGAAGATTACCGGCGGAGCGACGCTGACCGAGCCGTTCGATTGGGCGGGCGTGAGCGATCCGTTCTTCGGCGCGGTGTTCCTGCCCGACTCGCCGGCGACGGCGACGACGGTGACGCTGAACAACCAGATCGACGTCTCCAAGACGATCAAGCGCATGGGGTTCAACGCGGGCTCGGCGCCGACGAAGGCGCAGGATATGCCCATCCTGGGGGCTGCGTTCGGCGACACGAGCGGACCGACCGAGACGCGCATCTTCGTTGGACCGAAGGCGATCAGTGTCCTCAAAAGCATCCATGCCGCCAATCCCAAGGTGACGCTGGAGCCGCTGCTGGAGTTCGGCTTCTGGGGCTTCATCGGCAAGTATCTATTCCTTGCGTTGCAACTGCTGCATTTGCACGTCGCAGCGAACTGGGGTTGGGACATCGTTATCCTGACGGCGCTGATCAACGTGATCATGTTGCCGTTCCGGGTGAAGAGCATGGTCTCGGCGCTGAAGATGCAGCGCATCCAGCCGCAGATGGACGCCATCAAGGAGAAGTACAAGAAGTACAAGGTGACCGATCCCAAGCGGAACGAGATGAACACCGAGATCATGGACTTGCAGAAGCGGGAAGGCGTGAACATGTTCGGCGGCTGCATTCCGACGCTGATCACCTTTCCGTTTCTGATGGCGTTCTTCTACATGGTGCCGAAGGTGGTGGAGCTGCGCCATGCGCATTGGTACTGGCTTCCGAACCTGCAGGCGCCGGACCCGTATCACATCCTGCCCATCCTGATGGTGATCTCGCAGTTTCTGGTGCAGTTCTACACGCCTTCGCCGGGAGTCGATCCACAGCAGCAGAAGATGATGGCGTTCATGATGCCGGCGTTCTCCGGATACATCTGCTGGCAATACCCGTCGGGGCTGGCGCTGTACTGGTCGACCAGCAACCTGATCGGCATTGCGCAGCAGGCGGTGATGAACCGGACGTCGCTGGGCCGCGAGATGCGGGAGATTGCGGCAAAACGGGCGCGGCGCAAGGGCGGCAGCGGAGGCACGATCCAGGGGAAGAAGTAGCTGGATTCGAGACATCCTCCCCTGTATATACACCCGATTTGCTGATGCCAAACGGGTTGCGGGAGCGTATATACAACGATATATATATTTCGAGGTTCGAGGTTCGAGTGGCACCCCCCCTTGTATATACAGGCGATTCGTTGATGCGGTTGGGGTTACGGTTCTGTATATACAGATGGATATTGATTCGGTTGGAGTTAGGGCGCTGTATATACACGGGTGACCTGGACTTTCCGCCGGTTTCGATCTGAGCTTCTCTGAGTTTCGGGTTCAGATGGCGTCGCCACCCCGGCGTGCGATCCGAACCTATCTCTATTTTACGCGGCGGGAGGGGATTCGGTGCCGGGGCAAGTTGTTGGGGTGGGATGGGTTGCGGGATTTTTCTTGACAGGGTCGGGGCGGTGGAAAAGTGGGCGGAAATGCGGTTCCCCACCCATGACGATGAGGCCGTCATGAATGGGGCACCCGGCAGTCCAGCAGGGATTGCGATAGGCGGATCGGGCAATGTCTTGACGCCGAACCAGGGGCGCATTGGCATTTCCGAGTTCACCAATACGGGGGGCGGTGCTCTCAGTATCGCCAGTCTTCTCGATCTCAGCAGTTCAACTTCCGTCGGGCCGGTTGCCATCGACGGATCGGGCAATGTCTGGATGATCCTATCGAGTGCGAATACCGTCCTCGAGGTTGTCGGGGCGGCGGTGCCGGTGGTGACGCCGCTTTCGGTTGGGGTGCAGAACAATATGCTGGGGACGCGGCCGTAGGGGAGCGGAAAGGGAAAAGCAGATTCCCTGCGGGCGTGACAAGCAAACGGCAAAGGCGAAATGCAAGGACTCTCCCCCTGAGCGGTGCTCGGGGTCGGAATGACAAGCCACGGCAAATGCGGAGAGATGATTATCCAGTTAGCTCAGGTGGAATTCTGGATGGCCATGGAGATTTAGCGCGGGCCTTCAGCCCGCATAACTCCTAGGGGCGGGCGACCTGGGGCGTTGCCCCAGGCTAGGATAGATCGCGCCTTCAGCGCGCCAATGCCGGTTACCTGAGCTAACTGGGTCACTTACGGAGATTCTGACTCTTCGAGTCAGAATGACGGGCGGGGGTGTTGGTGGCGGCGGGTGGTGATGGCGGGCGGGTACTGGCGAAGGCAAATACGGAGATTCTGACTCTTCGAGTCAGAATGACGGCAGGGGGTGCTGGTTGCGGGCGGGGTGGTGATGACGGGTGGGGTGGTGATGACGGGTGGGGTGGTGATGGCAGGGGGGGTGGTGAGGTGCCGCGATTGTTGTTTACGGGGATTTGGTAGGATGGAGCAACTGGGTGGTGGCATTCTGAAGCGAGGGAGAGCGATTCCTTTCCGATGAGTTATGCGAAGATTCGCAAGGCGGTTTTTCCGGCGGCAGGATTGGGCACGCGTTTTTTGCCCGCGACCAAGGCGATTCCAAAAGAGATGCTGTGCCTGGTGGACAAGCCCCTGATCCAATATGGCGTGGAAGAGGCAGTGGCGGCCGGGTGCACGGAGATCATCATCGTGACCGGGCGCGACAAGGCCGCGATGGAGGACCACTTCGACTACAGCCCGGAGCTGGAGGACGCGCTGGAAGCCAAAGGCAAGCGGGCGCTGCTGGAGGTGGTGCGTTCGGTGTCGAGCCTGGCGCGGATTGTGTATACGCGGCAGCCGCACCCGCTGGGACTGGGACACGCGGTGCTGATGGCGAAAGAGATTGTGGGCGATGAGCCCTTCTGCGTGCTGCTGCCGGACGACATTGTGGACGCGAAGGTGCCGTGCATGAAGCAGATGGTGGAGGCGTTCTACGAGACGCAGTCCAGCATACTGGCTTCGGAGGTGGTGGAGGGGCCGGCGATCTCGGCGTACGGCGTTCTCGATTGCGACCCGGTGGCGACGAACCCGCGGCTGCTGGCGGTGAAGGGGATGGTGGAGAAGCCGAAGTTCGAGGACGCGCCGTCGCCGAATGCGATCATCGGGAGGTACATTCTGACGCCGCGGATTTTTGCGATGATCGAGGGAGTGAAGCCGGGCGCGGGCGGCGAGTTGCAGCTGACAGACGCGATCAAGGCGCTGCTGCAGCATGAAAAGGTGTACGGGTTCCACTATGAAGGCAAGCGCTACGATGCGGGGGACAAACTGGGGTTCCTGAAGGCGACGGTGGAGTTGGGGCTGAAACGGGAGGACCTGGGGCCGGCGTTCCGGGAGTGGCTGAGGGAGTTTGAGTATTAGTCGATAGTTGTCAGGTGCTGGTTGCGAAGCACCTCTCAGAGGCAAGTGCGTCTCAGAGTCGGATGGCGGGCGACTTATAATCGTTGGAAAAACCTGGAGGAGAGAGCTATGGCTACGGCAATTTACGACGTTCCTGTAGAGAGCATCACGGGTGAGACGACTTCGCTGGCGGCGTATCGCGGGAAGGTGGTGCTGGTGGTGAATGTGGCGTCGAAGTGCGGGTTGACGAAGCAGTATGACGCACTGGAGGCGCTGTATGCGCGGTTCAAGGACCAGGGGCTGGTGGTGGCGGGATTTCCGGCGAACGATTTTGGGGCGCAGGAGCCGGGGTCGAACGAGGAGATTGCGACGTTCTGCAAGGCGAGCTTCGGGGTGGATTTTCCGATGTTCTCGAAGATTGCGGTGACGGGGCCGGAGATCCATCCGCTGTATTCGGCGCTGATCGAGGCGCAGCCCGAGGCCGATGGGACCAACCGGGCGAGCTTCCGGGAGAAGCTGAACGGCTTCCTGAGCAAGAACGGGTTTGGACCGACGAATCCGGAGCCGGGGATTCTGTGGAACTTCGAGAAGTTCCTGATTGGGCGCGACGGGACGGTGGTGGCGCGCTTCTCGCCAGAGGTGACGCCGGACGATCCGGGGGTGGTAGCGGCCATCGAGGAGGCGCTGGCGGGGTAGGCGAGGGCGGTCAGCGCCCGAGGAAGAGATCGCCGAAGGGTGGGAAGGTGAGCAGCAGGCCAAGGGCGAGGAACGCGAAGGCCGCCGCGGTGACTTTGGCGAAGGCGACCGTGCGGCTCCTCCAGCGGGCGGCGAGGATGGCCCAGAGGACGAGCCAGAGGGCGATGGCGACGGTGGTGACTCCGGAGAGCGGGCCGGAGGGGTTCCAGAAGTTGAGCGCGCTGGCGAGGGTTTTGGAGCCGTCGGCGGCGACGGCGAGGACGCCGAGGAGGAAGCAGCCGATGGCGCAGGCGAGGACAGCGGCAGCGATGGGGCCGTTGGGGGTCGCAGGGGCCGTCATTTAGCGCTCCGCATGAGCTGGTAAGTTTGGCCGCCGGTGACCGGGGCTTTCTTGTCGATCATGGCTCCCCAGGCGCCGGCGATGGCGGCGGCGAGGAAGGCGGCGGCGGCCAATCCGAGGACGGCGTTGCGGACCTGGCAGGAGGCGTTCCAGGCGGCGCGGTGTTTGAGCATGACCCACGCGACCATGGTGGCGGCCATGGGAGCGATCCAGGCGACGTGCTCCTTCCACTCCATGCCGAGGGTGTGCCAGCCGGCGGTGGAGGAGCGGGCGGTGAGGAGAGCTTTGGGGTAGAGGGTGAGGTCGGCGCCGGCGGGAGCGACGGCGCGGTACCAGGGGTAGACGATGTAGGCTCCGGTGAGGACGGCGGCCCAGCCGAGGACGACCATGGAGATGAGGTAGAAGGTCTGCCAGCGGGGGATGGGCTGTGCCGCGGCGGCTTGCGCGCTGCACTGCTCTGGGTGGCTGAGCTGGAGCAGCAGGACGAAAGCAGCGAAGAGGGCCATGAGGAAGAATCCGCCAAAAAGCATTCCGTGAAGGGCGGTGACGAGTTCGCGGAAGGTGAGTTCCATCGGGCTTGCTCACTCCTTTCAGGGGCGAAGATGGGTGAGGGCGGAGAGCATTTTGGAGCCGGCGGGGGCGGGCTGGTCTTTGCCGGCGTCTTTTGGGCCCCAGGTCCAGTAGGCGGCGAGGTAGGTGTAGGTTTCGGGTTGGCCGTAGATGCTGCGGCCGGCGGCGAAGAGCAGGTCGAAGCCGTCGTGGAACTCGTAGATGCCGCCGAGGTCGAGCAGGGTGGAGGCGCGGGTACTGGTGGCGGCTTCGCCTTCGGCCCCGTGGCCGAAGAGTTCGGCGCCGAGGGTCCACTGCTTGTCGATCTGGCGCTGAACGAGCAGTCCGGAGAAGGGGAAATCCTTGTAGCTGCCGGCGTAGCCGGCGCCTGACACGACGACCTCGCCGCCGCCGCCGTAGCTGGTCCACTGGCGATCTTCGGGGCCCCAGCTTTTCTGCAGCCAAAGCGGCATGCGATACCAGGTCGAGCCCACGCCGAGGCCTTTGGCCGCGCTGCCACTGGGAAGCTCGAAGAAAGGGAAGATGCCGACTTCGGGGGTGAATTTGGTTTCCTTGATGAGGCGGTACTTGAAGCCCGCCTCGATGTCGCTGAGGCCGAAGTTGGTTGGGCCGCCCGTGGGCGCGAAGTTGATGTCCATCGGAAGGATGAGGTGGAGTTGCAGGCCGGGCGCGGCGCCGTAGTTGACCTCGTAGGCGGGGACGAAAAAGTCGGTGCCGCCGGCGTTTTTGCCGGTGCCGTCGGAGAGCGAGAAGGCGTACATCTCAAAATGGCGGTACTCGACGGGGTCGGGGTCGTCGGTCTGGAAGGGCGGACCGGCGTGGGCGGCGGTGTTGAACAGGGCAAACAGTGCGAGGCTGAGGGCTGCGGTTCGCGCGGCGTCAGATCGTTGGGACACTGGGGTTTGCTCCCGGAGGTGCTCGCTGGTTCGGCGCAACGATTGCGGCACCCTGAGAATACCTGAGATTGCGAAAACCGCACGCTGAGGTGGCGAAATTCATCTGGATGCAATGGCGCGGTGCGGGAGTTGGGCTGGAGTTGGACGGGGGGCGGGTTGCCAGGGGAAGTACGGGACGTGATACCCTTCCGGGATTCCGAGCTGGTCAAAATTCAATACCTAGGAGCGCGCGCATGGGAATTGCGAGGTTGTCGTTCTGGAGGCTTGGGCACGCAGGCGGGATGGTGCTGATGGTTGTTTCCGCCGCGGCGTTGCGGGCGCAGAGCATGTCGGACCCGATCAAACAAGGGCTGTGGCAGACGCAGGTGACGTCGTCAATCCAGATGACGCTGCCGCCGGATTTGCAGGCGAAGATTGCGGCGATGCCGGCGGCACAGCAGGCGCAGATGCAGTCGATGATGGGCGGGGGGATGGGCAAGCCGACGTCATCGACGGTGAAGTCGTGCGTGGCGAAGCCGACGACGGCAAATGACCTGCTGAACCAGGCCCAGCAGAAGGCCGGGGTAAAGTGCACGTTCAGCAATCAACAGGTGACGGCGAATGCGGTGTCGTTTGACATCAGCTGCACGACGACGCAGGGGACTGCGTCCGGCCACGCCCAATACACGATGGCGGACAGCGAGCATGGCACCGGAACAACCCATATGACGGTGGCGGCGAATGCGAACGGACACTCGATGAATATGAGCATGGATGGAACGTCGACCTATACGTATCTGGGCGCAGACTGCGGCGATGTGAAGCCGGACGCGCCGGCGGTCACGACGGGGCAGTAGGCGGGCGCTCGCACGCCCTGTTAAGGCTTCGCGCGGTCCTCCCGTTGGTCGGCACGAGATTTACGCGATAATGGGAAGATGGGCGTTTCAGGCCAGCAAGAGACCATTGCCGTCGCCATGTCGGGAGGGGTGGACTCGTCCGCCGTGGCGGCATTGCTGCGTGCGCAGGGGCACGAGGTGGTGGGGTTGACGCTGCAGCTTTGGAACCAGCGGCGGCTGGCGGGGCATGAGGGCATGCCGGAGGCGGTGCGCGGGCGGTGCTGCTCGATCGACGACGTGTACGACGCGCGCGCGGTGGCCGAGCATCTGGGGATTCCGTACTACCTGGTGAACCAGGAGGCGCGCTTCGAGGCGGAGGTGGTGAGGCCGTTTGTAGCCGAGTATCTGGCGGGCCGCACTCCGATTCCATGCACGCTGTGCAACAACCATTTGAAGTTCGACGCGTTGCTGGCAACGGCGCGCGGGATTGGCGCGGAACGGATTGCGACCGGGCACTATGCGCGGAATCACTTTGATGCCGCGCGCGGGCGATGGATACTGTCGCGGCCGGAGGACAAGTCGAAGGACCAGACGTACTTTCTGTTTGGGCTGACGCAGGAGCAGTTGTCGCGGACGCTGTTTCCGCTGGGCGAGATGCAGAAGCCGGCGGTGCGGGAGATGGCGGCAGAGGCTGGGCTGGCGCTGGCGCAGAAGCCGGATTCGCAGGAGATTTGCTTTATTCCGGGCGGAGATTATTCGGTGTTCCTGCGGGCGTATCTGGATGAGAAGGGCGAGGCGATGCCGGACTCGGCGGGTGAGCTGGTGACGGCCGGCGGCGAGGTGGTGGGACGGCATGAGGGGATTCATGGGTTCACGGTGGGACAGCGGAAGGGCTTGGGCGGAAGCCTGCAAGGGAACAGGGATCAGGGAACAGGGAACAGAAGGCAGGGATCAGGGATCAGGGAACAGGGAACGGGGGACACTGCTCCGCGATATGTGCTGGCGATCCATCCGGATTCGCATCGGGTGACGGTGGGTGCGGATGAGGAGTTGATGTCGCGGGAGCTGCGGGCGGAGCGGCTGAACTGGATTTCGGTGGCGGGGGTGGTGGGGGAGATGCGGGTGCGGGTGAAGATTCGGCATCGGCATGAGCCGGCTTGGGCGACGCTGCGGGCTGATGGTGAGGATCGCGTGCGCGCGGAGTTCGATGAGCCGCAGCGGGCGATTACGCCGGGGCAGTCAGCGGTGTTTTATGACGGGGATGAGGTTGTGGGTGGCGGCTGGATTGCCTGAGGCGTTCACATGCTTGAGAGCACGAAGGTCGTGATTGGCTTGTGCGGTCGGGCAAGTTTATGATGTGCCTCGCGGATACATCGGAGGACTTGTGGCGTACGACTGGTGGTTGACTCCGGTAGTTTATGCGGGGGTTTCGCTTGTGTTGCTTGAGGCGCGCTTGGCTAGAGCAGCGGCGAGGGGCCGTACGCTAGTTTTTCGAGGCGCCTTATTGCTGAAGCTATTGTTTGGCTTCGGAGCGTCGATTGTCTCGTATTATCTATATCGCCGATGGGCCGAAACGGAGTGGTGGATAAGTCTCTTGGCGATCGGCTTTGTGCTCTGCACTCTATTATTCTGGCCCAAAACAATCATTACTGACGAACGTGGAATACAGTGCCTCTGGTGGTGGAGGCGGAGGGTCTTTATTCCTTGGGACCAGGTTGAATATGCGGAAACTGGTACAGTTGGAGCCATCGAGATCGTCGGCACTCATGCTCGGATCACGTTTGAGGGATATAACGCCGATCCCGCCCGCTTTCGCAAAGAGCTGACCACTCGCAGCAATGTAAAGAATATATTGACTCCAAGCGAATTTACTGGCCTCCATCTTTAATTAGGCTTGTGAGCGGCCTTGTACCCTATGCTGGCAAAGAACGAGCAACGACAAAGACAAATGCGGGGATTCTTCGCTGCGCTCAGAATGACAACCCAAAAAGGTGTCCTTCTACGCTGGTAGAATCAGGCTTGACGTGACTAATTTGTTTTCAATGATGTGCGGCCGATGAAGTGCCCTTATTGCGGGTTTGCGCAGGACCGTGTGGTGGATTCGCGCGAGAGCAAAGAGGCGGACGCGATCCGGCGGCGGCGCGAGTGCGAGAAGTGCCTGAAGCGCTTTACGACGTATGAGCGCATCGACGAGATTCCGTACATGGTGGTGAAGAAGGACGGTCGGCGGGAGAAGTTCGACCGCCAGAAGGTGCTGGGCGGGCTGCTTCATGCCTGCCAGAAGCGGCCGATCTCGGGCGCGGGGCTGGAGCGGATTGTGGACGAGACCGAGGCGTTTGTGGTGGACTCGGCGGAGCGGGAACGGACCACGGCGGAAATCGGCGAACTGATTATGACGCGGCTGAAGGAGATCGATACGGTGTCGTATATACGGTATGCCAGCGTGTACCGGGACTTCAAGGACGTGCGGGAGTTCAAGGCGGAGCTGGAAGAGTTGCTGGGCGGAAAAGATGCGCAGAAGAAAGGTTCGAGGGTTTAGGTTCGAGGTTCGAGGAAGGCAGTTAGAGGAAGGCAAGGGCGATGGCGGATTTGAAACATGCGATTACGTTGATTCCGGGGGATGGGATTGGGCCGGAGGTTTCCGCGGCGGTGGTGCGGATTGTGGAGGCCGCGGGCAAGGCGACCGGGGTCGCGTTCGAGTGGCACAAGTTTGCGGCGGGGGCGGAGGCGTTCGAGCGGTTCGGCGAATATATTCCGCAGGCGCTGTACCGGTCGATTGAAGAGAACAAGGTGGCGCTGAAGGGGCCGGTGACGACGCCGGTGGGCGGAGGGTTCTCGTCGATCAACGTGGCGCTGCGGCAGAAGTTTGAGCTGTATGCGAACTTCCGGCCGATCAAGAACCTGCCGGGGCTGAAGACGCGGTATCCGGGCCTCGACATTATTGTGGTGCGCGAGAATACGGAGGACCTGTACGCCGGCCTCGAGCACGAGATCGTTCCGGGGGTGGTGCAGTCGCTGAAGATTATCACGGAGAAGGCGTCGACGCGGATCGCGGAGTTTGCGTTTGGCTATGCGCGCAAGCATGGACGGAAGCGGATCCACGCGATCCACAAGGCGAACATCATGAAGCTGTCGGATGGGCTGTTCCTGCGCTGCTGCCGCGGGGTTGCGATGACGTATCCCGAGGTGGAGTACAAGGAACACATCGTGGACAACACCTGCATGCAGCTGGTGATGAATCCGTACCAGTACGACATTGTGCTGACGGAGAACCTTTACGGCGACATCCTGAGCGATCTGTGCAGCGCTTTTGTGGGCGGGCTGGGGCTGGTCCCGGGAGCGAATCTCGGGACGGAGTGCGCCATCTTCGAGGCGGTGCACGGGTCGGCGCCGGACATCGCCGGCAAGGACCTGGCGAACCCGACGGCGATGCTGCAAAGCGCGGTGCTGATGCTGCATCATATCCACGAGAAAGAGACAGCAGAGCTGGTGCAGACGGCGCTGGAGAAGGTATATGCCGATGGCAAGGTGCTGACCTGCGATGTGGGCGGGACCAGCGGGACGGTTGCGTTTGCGGATGCGGTGATCGCGGCCATGCAGACTGCGTAGGGCCAACAAAGAAGGCGGTGAGGCGATATGAGCTTGCAGGTGCTGATGGTGATCCATACGTTGCCGTTGTGGTTCCTGGTGTTCGCGCTGTTTCTGCCGCGGATTGCGCTGCTGGTGCTGTGGTTTGACAACGGGCTGGGGATGTTCCATCTGCATGGGTTGCTGCCGCTGGTGGTTGCTGTGGTGCTGCCGCGGGTGCTGGTGCTGTACATGATTTATCTGGACCAGGGAATCAGCTTGTGGTTCATCATTCACCTGGTGGCGGCGCTGATGGCGTGGGGCGGGTCGGGAAGGTACTACTCGCGGCGCGGACGCAGAGACGATTGATAAGGCTGCGTCCGGATGAGGGATGCGCTGGAGTGGGCGGGCGGCGTCTGAGTGTGAATTTGGCCATCTCTCGGCGGCCAAGTCGTCTCTCGGCGGCCAATAGGATGAAGGCGACATGAGTTCGCGTATCGACAAGTCGTGGCTCGTTTTTATCAGCATAGAGAATTCCGACCACGACCGATGCGTGGACCTGTTCTCGCGCCCCGACGGGACCTACGGCTTTGAGGCGTTTCGACGCGACGTAGAGGACCGCGGCGAGTGGACGCCGGTAAGCTTTTATTCAGGTTCCATTTATCTCTCGGGTGAGTCCGCACTGCGGGCGGCAATAGAATCCGTGGTCTGGTTGGAGGATGCGATTCGGCACAGTCCCTCTGCCCAGCGGCTGCTGGCCAAGAATTCAAACTGAGACGCCTCCGTCGGCGGGTTTCACAGCGAAATGCGCTGGATTCTGCGGTATCCTAGAAGGATATGGAACGGCGAAAAGTTGGCATTCTCGGCGCTACCGGCATGGTTGGGCAGCGCTTTATCCAGTTATTGCATAAGCACCCATGGTTCGAGGTGGCGTGGCTTGCCGCCAGCGACCGCAGCGCGGGCAAGACGTATGGCGAGGCCTGCAAGTGGAAGCTGGATACGCCGCTGCCGGCGCATATCGCCGCGATGACGGTGATGCCCAATGTACCCGAGCTGACGCCTGAGGGAGAGCTGCCGAAGATCATCTTCGCGGCGCTGGACGCGGACGTGGCGCGCGAGCTGGAGCCGAAGTTTGCGGCGGCGGGCTGCGCTGTGGTGTCGAACTCGAGCGCGTTCCGGATGGCCGCGGATGTGCCGCTGGTGGTGCCGGAGGTGAATGCGGACCACCTGGGGCTGATCGAGCGGCAGAGCTGGCGCAAGGAAAGCGGCGGGTATATTGTCACCAATCCGAACTGCTGCGCGATCGGGCTGGTGCTGGCGCTGAAGCCGCTGGAAGATCGCTTCGGGATTGAGAGCCTGTTTGTGTCGACGATGCAGGCGGTGAGCGGGGCGGGCTATCCGGGCGTGGCGTCGCTGGACATTTTGGGCAACGTGGTGCCGTTCATCAAGAACGAGGAAGAGAAGCTGCAGGAAGAGGTGGGCAAGCTGCTGGGCAGCTACACCGGCGCGAAGATCGAGATGCTGGATGCGAAGGTGAGCGCGCATTGCAACCGGGTGGCCGTGGAAGACGGGCACACGGAGTGCGTGTCGATCAAGTTCAGGCGCAAGGCGACGCGCGACGAGGTGCTGGCAGCCTGGGCGGAGTTTGCGCCGCTGGCTGGGATGCGGTTGCAGACGGCCCCGGACGTGCCGGTGGAGTTCGATGCGAGTCCGGACCGGCCACAGCCGCGGCTGGACAAGATGCGCGGCAATGGCATGGCGTCGACGGTGGGACGGCTGCGGGAGTGCAATCTGCTGGACTGGAAGTTTGTGGTGCTGAGCCACAATACAATTCGCGGAGCGGCCGGGGCAGCGGTGCTGAACGCGGAGGTGCTGGCGCGGCTGGGCAAGCTGGATATGAAACCGGCCCACCGGGATGCGGTGCTGGTATGAGCGAGGCACGCAAGTTGGAAGAGCGGGCGGGCGAGGCCAGGGCCGGTCTGGTGGTAATGAAGTTCGGCGGCACCTCGGTGGAGGACGCCAAGGCGATGCTGCGCACGACGGCAATCGTGGGCGGGCGCCGGGAGAAAGGGCTTTCGCCGGTGGTGGTGGTGTCGGCGATGGCCAAGGTGACCGACATGCTGCTGGCAGCGGCGGCGGCGGCGGGCCGAGGCGACAAGATCGGCGCGCTGGCGATTTCGGCGCGGCTGCGCAACCGGCACATCGATACCGCGGCGGCGCTGCTGTGCGGGGAACACTATGCCGCGATCGAAAAGGCGATCCGGGCGCGGTTCGATTCGCTGGACGATCTGCTGCGCGGGATCGCAGCGGTGGGCGAGCTGACGCCGCGGACCGGCGACAAGGTGGTGAGCTACGGCGAGCGGATGTCGTCGCAGATGATGGCGGCGGCCTTTGCGCAGCATGGGCTGAACGGCGCCCACGTGGATGCGCGGAAGTGCATCGTTACGGACGACCACTTCGGCAAGGCGGCGCCGCAGGAGGCGGCGATCGAGGCGAAGCTGGCGGAGATCGTGCTGCCGCTGGTGGAGGCCGGGCATACGCCGGTGATGGGCGGGTTTATCGGCTCGACCGCGGAAGGGATTACGACGACGCTGGGGCGCGGCGGCAGCGACTTTACGGCGGCGCTGGTGGGCGGCGGGCTGCACGCGGGCGCGATTGAGATATGGACGGATGTGGACGGAATTATGACCACCGACCCGCGCATCTGCCCGGACGCGCTGCGGGTGAAGACGATCAGCTTTGAAGAGGCGGCGGAGCTGGCGTACTTCGGGGCGAAGGTGCTGCACCCGGCCACCATCCTTCCTGCCGTCCAGAAGAGCATCCCGGTATGGGTGCTGAACTCGCGCAACGCGGAGAACGAGGGCACGAAGATTACGGCGATGGCGCCGCCGTGCGCGAGCCCGTTCAAGAGCATCGCGGCGAAGAAGCGGCTGACCATCATCGACATTGTTGCCAGCCGGATGCTGATGACGCATGGGTATCTGAAGTCGGTGTTCGACGTGTTCGACAAGTTCCACTGCGCGATCGATATGGTTTCGACCAGCGAGGTGAGCATCTCGCTGTCGGTGGACTCGAACGAGCGGCTGACGGAGATCTGCGGCGAGCTGGAGAAGATTGCGGACGTGAAGCTGGAAGGGCACAAGGCGCTGATCTGCATGGTGGGCGAGGACATTCGCGGGCGCAGTGGGATCTCGGGCAAGGTGTTTTCGGCGATCCGGCATGTGAATGTGCGGATGATCTCGCAGGGCGCCAGCGAGATCAATATGAGCTTCATGATCGAGGAGTCGGACGTGGAAGAGGCGATCCGGTCGCTGCACGCGGAGTTCTTCGCGGAGCCGGACCCCACGGTGTTCGATGTCGAGGCCAGGGTGGTTGCGGCGAAGGGATAGGATGTCCGCAGATGCGGAACGCCCCACCCTGTGAATTGGATGGGGCGATCCCGGGTTTGGCGGTTTCCTAGTTACTCGAAACCGAATTGTTCGCGGCGATATAGGTGCCGGAAGTGACGTACTCGTAGTCGTGCCAGTTTTGGCCGTTGGTTGTGGGATTGGCTCCCCTGCTGTCGATTTCCAGGCGCAGCGCGTCATACGACACACCTTCCTGGGCATTGTTGCCGACGGTGAGTTCCAGCGTGTCCTGGCTGCCCGAGGCGACCAGATCGGAAGTCGGCCATTCGAAGACCACCCACTGGTAGTAGCCGGAGAAGCCGCTGCGCACCATGCAATCGCTTTGATTGATGGCAGTCCAAGTCAGTGCGTGCCCGTTGAGCGAGGCAGTCAGGTTCGATTCCACGCAAGGCAAACCGATCGACAGATCGACCAAGTCGCCCGAGGAGACTTGCGCCGCAGTGGTGGTGAAGTAGACATACCACGGTGGAGTCGGCGTGGTGACGCCATTGGTGCCGGTGGCGCCGGTGAGGCCCGCCACGTAGCTGGGGATCTCGTGTTCGTAGTTGTCGGTAGTGTCGTTGCTGGAGTCGTACAGGCCGGGATCGAAGTAGTTCCACTGGGTGTAGTTCCAGTCCAGCAGATTGTTGGTTGCCGCGTGCGAGCCGACTGCCGTGGCGTAGTAGACCACCGACCCCTTATTGGCGGCAAAATCGCTCCAGTAGTTCCAGTTGCCCGAATACTCTCTGTCGTCGCATCCCGAGCAGGCTTCCGGGCCGCCGTAGTTGTCGGTGCCGTGCAGGAACTTGTCGGAGGAGCGAGTCGGCGTGCCGATCGTCCAGACGGTAGAACCGCCGCCGCCGCTGAAGTTTTCCGGATAGAAGCTGTAGCTGACGTTGGTGGTATGGTCCGCCGTGACGACGATGTCGTCCGCGCGGTACTCGCCCCACTCGCCCAGAACATACGAGGAGACACGATACGTTCCAGGGATGACGTTGGAGATGGTGCCCGCGCCGCTGGAGTTCAGGTTCACCCAGTACTGGTATCCCAGGGACGAGTACTGCATATTCGTATTCTGGTCGCCGAGCACCGCCCATGCGACGTTGGTCCCGCCTCCGCCGGAGGCGGCGGCGATTGAAACCGTTCCGCGAGTGGTCCCGGTGGGAACATAGCCGGCGTTGACCAGGATGGTGTCCGCGGCGAAGTTCGTCAATGCGCCGGAGATCGAACCCACAGCGTCGGTGTAGGCCGTTGCGGCGGAATCGCCCTCCCTGTACTGGAAGCCGACCGGGCCCCAGATGCGCGTGGCGCCGTTGGTCGTGGGCGTATATCCGAGTTCATTGTCGAGGTGGTTGGAGTTCAACTCGCCCATCAGAATATTCCCGGTGAAGGCCAGATTCTGCTTGGTCGGGCCGCCCTCATTGGTTTCCGTGCTGGGGAAGATCGCGCAGGCGGTGAACTGGCTGCCGTACTCGCACTGCGCCTGGTGCAGATATTCATAGGTCGAGTAGTCGTACTTGGTGTAGAACTCCCGTCCCCAGTTCGAGGAGGGAAGCGTGAAGCCGTGCAGATCGACGACGGCATTCTGCACCGCGCGTCCTGTATCGCTGGAGTTGATATCCGCGTTGGCGGGAAGCGTCAGCGACCAGGCGCCCAGATTGTTCAGCCCCTCGTTGTACTCGTAGGTGTCGTAGAAGTAGTCCCAGCTGACGCGATTCACATACTGGACCTGGCCGAGGTTGCCGCTCCCATCCGCCGAATTGTAGTTGGCCACGGTATAGGTCCATATGGTCGGATCGTTCGGAAAGAGGACGTAATGCAGGGTAAAAGTGAACGGACAGCCGGAGGCCGCCGGCCAACTGATCCACCAGTCCAGGTAATGGCCGCCGTCCAGGTGATAGTTCGCGGTGGGGGTCGTGGAGCTGCCGATCCCCGAGATACATGTGCCCGAGTTGTCCATATACAGGCCATGGGGGTTGCCATCGCCGCCGGTCGAGGTGGTATCGACCAGATCGTCGCCGGGATAGGCATTGAGGTAGATATCGTAGAGTTCCCCGGCCGCCGGATTGAAGACCGCCGTAATCGTGCCGTTGGTGGCAGTCCACTCGGTTGCACTGTTTTCGGTTAGGGTGAGTTGCGCGTGGGCCAGCAATGGAGAGGTGGCCATCAGAAGAAAAAGCGCGGACCTGCGTATACGCATGAGTTACCTCGTGAGAATGAAAGCCGATGGGCTCCGGGATTCTGGGAGAGAGATAGGCGGCGGCGGCGGGCAAATTTAGGTTGAGATCGGAAATCGGTTTCTGCCGCCGGAGAGCTTATAGACTTAGCGGCTTGACGGTGTCAAGGAATAATTTCGAATACGAAATCATTTCACGCAGCCATAATCCGGTCCGATTTTGGCCAGTCTGCGGCGATGGCGACTGCGTGCGGCAGTCTTGAATCCGCGGAATGCTCTAGACTTTCGGTATGCGGATATTGGTGCTTGGACAGGGGAAGACCGGCAAGCTGGTCTCGGAGGTGGCTGCGGAGCGCGGCCACGGCGTGCATGTGCTGGATGTGCTGGAGAACTCCGGCGCGGGGGCGTTGACGCCTCCGTTTGTGGCGGGGTTCGATGTGGCGATCGACTTCACGACGCCTGAGGCGGTGGTGCAGAACATGCGCGCGTGCCTGGGGATGGGCGCGAAGATGGTGGTGGGCACGACCGGCTGGTACGACAAACTGGCGGACATGCGCGCGCTGGTAGAGCGCAAGGGCGGCGGGCTGCTCTACGGGACGAATTTTTCGGTCGGCGTGCAGGTGATGCTCAAGCTGGCGCAACAGATGGGGGCGTCGCTGGCGGCGGCTGGGTACAAGTTCTCGATTGTGGAGACGCACCACGTGACCAAGGTGGACAAGCCTTCGGGGACGGCGATCTCGGTTGCGGAGATGGTGGAGCGGGGCGCGGGCAGGAAGATTGAGGCGCCGATCGAGTCGGTGCGCGAGGGCGACGCGAAAGGCACCCATGCGCTGGAGGCGATCAGTGAAGCCGACCGGCTGGTGCTGACGCATGAGGCGTTTTCGCGGCGCGGGTTCGCCGAGGGTGCGGTGCGCGCGGCGGAGTGGCTGGCCGGGCGGACTGGATGCTACGACTTCAGGGATGTGTGGGAGAAGCTGTAGTCGCCAGAAACGGGCGCCTAATCCACTATCAATGTAAACGATGCGTCGATCGATCCTACGGCGCGCAGCACATACAACACCAGCCCGGCCAGGTGGGCTGTATCCACAATCGTCAGGAACTGAAATCCAGGACCCCCGGAATCCGACAGCACAATCCCCGCGGTTCCTGCGGCGAAGTTCGCCGGTGTCCCCGCGCAAAGCTCAAGATTCGCTCCCGCCGTATTGTTCTCGAACACTATCTTCAGGGTGGTGTTCACGCCCGTGGTTACGGGCATTCCGCTGAACAGGTATTTGCCACTCGGTCCAACTGTGCCCGTCACTGTAACCATTTGGTCGCTCCTAGACTAGACGGCAGCTTAGCACCAGCGCGCGGAAAGGGGCAAGCGGCGAGATCGCTGCTTGTCCGCCGCTTGCGTTTCGGGTCTCTGCCTCCTACCCTTGACACTATGAGTGCTTCCGCTACCCTTTCCGCACCTTCGTTTGCTTCGCTATCGTTTGAGGACAAGCTTGACCGGCTGGCCGAGGTGGCTGTCCGCATCGGCCTTGGACTGCGCGAGGGCCAGGAGCTGGTCTTGACTGCCCCGATTGACGCTCTTCCCTTAGTCCGGCGGATCACCGACCATGCCTATCGCGCCGGCGCGCTGTTGGTGACGACGCTGTATGCGGACGATCCGTGCGTACTGTCGCGGTACCAGCACGCGCCCGATGCGAGCTTCGACTATGCTCCGGTGTGGCTGCAAGATGGGATTGCGACGGCGTTTCGCGCTGGTTCTGCACGCATGGGGATTGCGGGCGCGAACCCGGCTTTGCTGTCGGGCCAGGACCCGGCCAAGGTGGCGCGGGCGAACGTGGCGGCATCCAAGGCGGCCAAGCCGGCGATGGAGTTGATCACGCGGCACGAGATCAACTGGACGATTGTGGCGGCGGCGACGCCGGAGTGGGCGAAGCTGGTGTTTCCCGGCGAGCCGGTGGACGCGGCGATGGCGAAGCTGTGGGAGGCGATCTTCCTGGCGTCGCGGATTACGGGCGACGATCCGGTGGCGGACTGGCTGGCGCACGGCGCGCGGCTGAAAGAGCGCGTGGACCTGCTGAATGCAAAGCGCTATGCGGCGCTGCACTTCAAGTCGGCGGACGGGTCTACAGATCTGCGGGTAGGGTTGGCGGACCAGCATCTGTGGGCGGGCGGCGGGACCACCGCCGGCAACGGCATCTATTGCCAGCCCAACATTCCCACGGAGGAGTGCTTTACGACGCCGCACAAGGACCGCGTGGATGGCGTGGTGCGGGCGTCCAAGCCGCTTTCGCACCAGGGGACGCTGATTGAGAATATTCGCTGCCGGTTTGAGGGCGGGAAGATTGTGGAGGCCACGGCGACGGCAGGCGAAGATGTGCTGAACAAGCTGATCTCGACCGACGACGGGGCGCGGCGGCTGGGCGAGGTGGCACTGGTGCCGGCGTCGTCGCCGATTGCGGCGTCGGGGATTCTCTACTGGAGCACGCTGTTCGACGAGAATGCGGCGAGCCACATTGCGCTGGGGCAGGCGTACTCGACGTGCCTGATCGGCGGCGAGAAGATGGACGATGAGGCGCTGGCGGCGCTGGGCGCGAACGAGAGCTTGATCCATGTGGACTGGATGATCGGCTCGGCGAAGATGGATGTGGACGGGGTCCCGGCGGACGGAGCGGCGGAGCCGCTGATGCGCGGGGGCGAGTGGGTCTAGAACATCGGGAAGCGATAGAAAGCCGGGCCGGCGCAACAATGTGGCAGTGGTTTCATGTACATATGCCGGGCGGCCGGTTTGCGCCGCCGGCAGCCGGGCGATTTTCCCTTCTGCTTTCCCCACAAGTCGATGAATCTGTTGTAAATTGATACATATTCGAGAACAAATTCGAATACCGCACCCGCATCTTCCTTAGCCCAGATCCAGCAAGTGCAAGCGCCACGACGCGCTGCAAGTATTCCGCCCCAGTTGGCTCATCCCTCTGTCGCACCGGTGTCTCGTTTTCACTCCACCGATCCTTTGAGGAGTTTTCGCATGGGCAACCAATTGAAATCGGCTCTCTCGCGCAGGTCTTTTCTTTGCAGTCTGGGTGCGGCTTCGGTCGCGGCGGCATCGTTGCCGGCGATGGCAGCGGTCCAGGGCGCGGGTGCGCCGCGGCAAGGACGCGGCTTGGCGGACAGCGATACGGCCAGCCTGGGCGGATTCGCGTCCGACGAGATCGTGGCGATCAGCATGAACGAGAACCCGCTGGGCCCGGCGCAGTCCGCGCTGGAGGCGATCGCGAAGGCAGCGTCGATGGGCAACCGGTATCACTGTGAGATGATCCAGGCGACGGTGAGTACGGCGATCGATCTGTTTGGGATGAGGCGCGGCTACGTGGGCCTGTTTCCGGGATCGGCCGGCGCACTGAACCTGGCGCTGATGTCGAACATCGGCCCCGGCCGGGCGCTGGTGTATGCCGATCCGAGTTATGAGCAGGGGCCTGCCGTGGCGGACATGGTGGGCGCGCCGAAGTTCGCGGTCAAACTGACTGCGGCGTTTGCGTACGATGTGCGCGCGATGGTGGCGGCGACCCCGAAGGCCGGGGCGTACTACATTGTGAACCCCAACAACCCGACGGGAACGATGACGCCCAAGGAGGACATCGTCTGGCTGCTGAAGAACAAGCCCGCCGGTTCGGTGGTCATCGTGGACGAGGCGTATCACCATTTTTCGAATGCCGACTCGTGCATCGACCTGGTGGCGGCGGATCAGGACATCATCGTGACGCGGACGTTCTCAAAGATCTACGGGATGGCGGGCCTGCGCGCGGGGCTGGTGTTTGCGCGGCCTGAGTACTTTCAGAAGTTCCGGGCGATCGCACCGTATGCGCCGAGCCTGGCAAGCGTCTCGATTGCGACGGCTGCCGCGGCGCAGGCGGCACTGCTGGACGAGGACCTGGTCCCGCTGCGGCGGAAGATCAACGCGGACCTGCGCTCGGAGACGCTGGAGTTTCTGGCCAAACACGGCTACACGGTCGTTCCGGGCTCGCAGGCGAACTTCTTTATGGTGGATACAAAGCGGCCGGGCGGGGAGTTCCAAAGCGCGATGGTGGGCGAGAACGTGCTGATCGGCCGGACCTGGGACGCGATGCCGACCTATGTGCGGGTGAGCGTGGGCACCAGAGGTGAGATGGCGAGGTTCCAGGCCGCATTTGTGAAGTGCATGGACCAGCCGCCGGCCGCGAATGGGGCTGCGCGGGTGCATGTGCCGGCGCTGAACCCAAGCGAGCTGGACCGCGGCGGACTGGCGTTTGCATAGACGGACCGCGGAGCCGGGCCGCTCCGTGCTACGGTATCGGAGTGAGCAGACAAGGCTTGAGCCCGGGGCGTCTGGAGGCATTCTCCGACGGCGTCATCGCGGTCATTATCACCATCATGGTGCTGGAACTGAAGGTGCCGGCGGCAAACGGCGCGGCCGGTCTGCGCGCGGTGGCGCCTGCCATTTTTCTCTACCTGCTTACGTTCGTGCAGATCGGGATCTACTGGGTGAACCACCACTACCTGGTGGACGAGGCGGAGACGGTGAGCCACGGAATTCTGTGGGCCAACCTGGTGTTTCTCTTCTGCCTGTCGCTGTTTCCGTTTGCGACGGACTGGATCGGCGTGAAGGGGCTGACGCCGTTTACGACGGCGCTGTACGCGGGGGTCAGCATTCTGCCGGGCCTGGGGTATATGGGGTTGTGGGTGCAGGTCCGATCGAAGAGTTCGGCGCCGGCCCATGCGAGCTGGGGCAAGCAGATTGCGTCGGTTGCGCTTTATGTCGCGGCGATTCCGGCGGCATACGTCCGGCCTGGCGCGTCGCTGGCGCTGATCGGGATGGTTGCGGCGATCTGGCTGTTGCCGCCGAAGGTTGAGGCGGAGGCTGAGGCCTGCGGGTCTGCGAAGGAATCCGCGACTCCACAGGCGGAGAAAAGGTAAACTTGCAGTCGCGATGGAACTTTCTGGTTGTGGAACGGCACTGGTAACACCCTTTCTTGCGGATGGGGCGGTGGACGAGGCTTCGCTCGTCCGGTTGGTGAACTGGCAGATCGAATCGGGTGTCAACTTCCTGATCCCGTGCGGGACGACGGGCGAGGCCTCGACGCTGAATGAGGCGGAGTGGCTGCGTGTGGTGGGGATCACGGTAGACACCGCGGCCGGGCGCGTGCCGGTGTTTGGGGGGTGCACGCACAACGCCACCAGCGAGGCCGTGGTGCGGGCGAAGAAGCTGGCAAAGGTGCCAGGGCTGACCGGCATCCTGACCGCGAATCCGTACTACAACCGGCCGGGACAGGAGGGCCAGTACCAGCACTTCCGCGCGATCGCGGAGGCGGTGGCGCTGCCGGTCCTGCTGTACAACATTCCGTCGCGCACGGGCGTGAATATGGAGCCGGCGACGGTGCTGCGGCTGGCAGAGATCGGGAACATCGTGGGCATCAAGGAATCGAGCGGCAGCATCGCGCAGATTACGGAGCTGATTACGCAGGCGCCGCGCGGCTTTGCGGTGCTTTCGGGCGACGACGGGATGATGCTGCCGGTGATCGCGCTGGGGGGCGCGGGGCTGGTGTCGGTGGCGTCGAACCCAATTCCCGCGCAGATGGCGCAGATGGTGGGGGCGGCGCTGGCCGGCGATTGGGCGAAGGCGCGAGCGATCAACGCCAAGTACCTGGCGCTGATGAAGGCGCACTTCCTGGAGCCGAGCCCGGCGCCGGTGAAGGCGGTGCTGGCGCTGATGGGACGCATCGAGGAGAAGCTGCGGCTGCCGATGGTGCCTGTGGGCGCGGCGACGCGGCAAAAGCTGGAGAAGCTGGTGAGCGAACTAGGGCTGGCTTAGTCCGGCTACAATCGAAGCTGATCATGACAACAGAGAGTTTGGAAGTGAGGATTGAGCGGCACTTCGCCGCGGGCGCTGCAGCTGTGGGCGATGCCTCGGCGATGGAATCTTTTCTCGAACTGCGCACAGCGCTGGAGGCGGGGGCGTTGCGCTCGACGGAGCCGGATGCGAGTGCGCCGACGGGCTGGCGGGTGAATGCGTGGGTGAAGCGCGGAATTCTACTGGGCTTCCGCCTGGGTGCGTTGACGGAGATGAACGGCGTTCATCCGGCGGGCGGGTCGATTCTTAGCTTTGTGGACAAAGCCACCTACCCCGCGCGCAGGTTTACGCCGGAGGACGGCGTGCGCATTGTGCCGGGTGGAAGCTCGGTGCGGTCGGGCGCGTATGTGGCGCGGGGCGTGGTGATGATGCCGCCAGCCTACATCAACGCGGGCGCCTATGTGGACGAGGGCACGATGGTGGACTCGCACGCGCTGGTGGGCTCGTGCGCGCAGATCGGCAAGCGCGTGCATCTGTCGGCGGCGGCGCAGATCGGCGGCGTGCTGGAGCCGGTGAATGCGTCGCCGGTCATCATTGAGGACGACGTGCTGGTGGGCGGAAACACCGGCGTCTACGAGGGCACGATCGTGCGCAGGCGCGCCGTGCTGGCGGCAGGAACGATTCTGACGCGGGGCACCCCCGTGTACGACGTGGTGAAGGGCGAGATTCTGAAGGCGACCGCGGAGACGCCGCTGATCATCCCGGAGGGCGCGGTCGTGGTTCCGGGTTCGCGCGCGGTGACCGGCGGCTACGGCAAGCAGATGGGGCTGAGCGTATACACGCCGGTGATTGTGAAGTATCGCGACGAAAAGACGGACCTATCGACGACGCTGGAAGATTTGCTGCGGTAGACGCGGGGCCGCAGGAACTCACGGTTTCGGCTGACTCAGCGGCTTGCGGGCGAAGTAGTAGAGGCTGTGGGCGAGCAGGGCGAACATGATTACGGCGATCCAGTCGTGATACATGGGGTTCTGCTTGCTGAACTGGAACAGCTGCCAATGGCCTCCGCGCTCTTCGGAGAGGCTCTCCGCAAGTTGCGCGCAGACGCCCAACAGACCGACGATTCCACCTGCAGCGATGAGGCCGGAGGCATAGAGACTGCCTGGGGAGATCTCTTCGGAGGCGAGTTCGTCGCCAGGGATGGCGTTGGCGAGGCGATGTTTTTCGACGGCACGGTCGACCATCCAGCGTATGACGCCACCGACAAAGATGGCCAGTGTGGTCGCGATGGAGAGGTACGCGCCGACCGCGAAGGTGAGCGAGCGAATGCCCAGCAACTCGACCACAATCACGAGCGCCACGCCCAGCAGCACCAGCGTCCACGGCAGCTTGCGCGTGAGTATGCCGTTGATTACCGTCGCCATCAGGCGGCCTTGCGGTGCGGCCGCCTTTTCACTGCCGATGCCCTGGATCCACTGCACTTCGATCTCGCCCGTCGCAGGATTGTAGAGGTACTTGCCGTCGTCGAGCGTGGTTGAGCCGATGGCGTTGAGCAGGATGTACTGGCGGACACCCGTGAGCTGCTCCTTCGTTGCTTTGTCCGGATCGTGCGAGGTCAGCGAGATGGTATTCCTGGTGAAGGGGCCCTTGTTCTGTACGCCATCGGGGAGTTGAGCGAGGGAGAGCGCAATCGGGTGCGGCAAGCGTTGGAACTGTTCATAGGCGCGGTTCATCCCGCTGAGGGTGGCCCCGATAAAGAAGATGCACACGATGACGCCGATCATAAGGGCGAGTTGCTGCTTCCACGGAGTCGCGCCGATGAGATATCCAGTCTTGAGGTCCTGGCTGGTATCGCCGGCGTTGGACGCGGCGACACAAACGACGCCCCCGATGGTGATGGCGAGCGCCCCGAAGGCCGGTGCGGTCCAGCCTTTGACCAGGAAGATGGCGGCTGTGGCCATCAGGGTGGCGATGGTCATGCCCGAAACTGGAGAAGCAGACGATCCGACGATGCCGACGATGCGGGCCGAAACGGTAACGAAAAGGAATCCGAAGACAACGATGAGCAGCGCTGCGGCGAGGTTGGCGAGCGGGCCGACGTACGCGCCGGGTACCGGCTTGAATTGCAGGAAGAGAAACATCAGGACGATCAATAGGCCGCTGCCGCCGAAGACCACGATGGGAGGAAGATCATGCTCCGTGCGCGCCGGTGCCGCGGCCAGCTTGGAGCCACTCTTTTTGAAGCCCTGCGAGAGCGCGCTGACGATGGTCGGCAGAGTTCGGATCAGTGTGACCAGACCGGCTGCGGCGACCGCGCCTGCTCCCATGGGGCGCACGTACGCCTTCCACAGATCGGAAGGTGACATGTCTTTGATCAGCGTCGTCGCGGGGTAGAGCGGATGCATCAGGCCCGACCCGAAGAAGTGAATGGCGGGCATAAGCACCAGCCAGGAGAAGACTCCGCCCGCGAACATGATGGCGGCCACCCGCGCTCCAATGATGTAGCCGACTCCGAGGTATTCAGGCGTGCAGTCGGCGCGGATGCTGCCGCCTTTTAGTAAATGCTGTGGACCAAGATCGGGCTCATAGTGCGGGCTGCCCGGCCAAAGGGCGAAGAGGCCGTCGTTCTGAAACAGGGTGTAAAGCCCGCCAATTCCGAGGCCGAGGAAGACCCGCGAAGCGAAGCTGCCGCCGCGCTCGCCGGCCATCAGCACGTCGGCGCAGGCGGTGCCCTCGGGGTAGACGAGCGTGCCGTGCTCTTCGACGATCAACTGCCGGCGCAGCGGGATCATGAAGAGGACGCCGAGCCAGCCGCCGAAAAGGGCGAGCGCGAAGATGCGGCTGGCCTCAAGATCGAAGCCCAGGAATACCAGGGCGGGCAGCGTGAAGATGACGCCGGAGGCGATGGATTGGCCCGCGTTTCCCGTGGTCTGGACGATGTTGTTTTCGAGAATGCTGGCATGGCCGAAGGCGCGCAGGATCGAGATGGAGAGCACTGAGATCGGGATGCTCGCGGCAACGGTCAACCCCGCTTTTGTGCCGACATATACGGTGACTGCGCCGAACAGCACACCGAAGATGGCGCCGAGCAGAAGCGCGCGGACGGTAAGCTCCGGGCGGCTTTCGGTGGCGGACACGAAGGGTTTGAAGGCGGGTTTGACTGGGGCTTCGGTGGCCATGAGTGCGAGCTCTCCGGTGTGAATGCGGCGTTAATAGCTTCGATGGGAGTGTATCAGCGGCGGCGCAGTTTCGCGTTGAATGGATGATTCGCGCTGGCGAATCGGGCTGCGAGCATTTATACTTCTGCCATCGGCGCGGCCCAAGCGGCCTGGAGCGCCGTGTGAGCGAGGTGCATCTTCAGCGCAAGCCTGAATGAGAGTACGCTCCCTGTTTCCCCCGGCGCTTCGGCCGGAACGGACGGCGGTCGCCCTCGTGCTGGTTTGCTGGATGGCCTGGCTGAACACCTCAGATCGTCGTTCCGGTCGGGCATCGACGATTTCGTTACGACGGCGTTTCCGTCGGACTGCCGTGTTTGCAACGGTCCGCTGCTGCGCGCCACCGTTCTTCCGATCTGCGATCGCTGCCGGGCGTCCGTCCCCAAACAAACCGATGCGCTGTGCCAGCGCTGCGGCGAGGCGCTGGACATCGATATGGAGAGTGCGCGGTTTGCGGGGGGACTTCCAGTGGAAGGACTGCTCTGCTACGCGTGCCGTGCTGTGCCGCCGAGGTTCGAGCGGGCGGTTGCGTACGCCGTCTACGAGAGCGAACTACGCGAGATGGTGCATCTGCTGAAGTACGAGCGGATGGGCGGCGTGGCGAAGCTGCTGGGCGGAATGCTCGCAGCGACGATCCTGACGCTGCGGGCGGAGGCGGCGCGGGAATTGACGGTTGTAGCTGTGCCGCTGTTTCCGGCCAAGCAGCGCCAGCGCGGCTACAACCAGGCTGAGCTGCTGGCCGACGCGGCCATTGCAACGCTGCGACGGATGGCCCCGGAGTGGAAGCTCGAGCGCGCGCCTGGAGTTTTGTCGCGGCGGCGCGACACGATGAGCCAGTTCGAGCTGAATCCGCGGGGCCGGCGCAGGAACCTGGAAGGCGCTTTCGCGGTGGAAGCGGGCCGGCTTGTGCCCGGCTGCGAGGTGCTGCTGGTGGACGACATCTACACTACCGGCGCGACCGCTCGCGAGTGCGCGCGGGTGCTGCGGAGAGCAGGCGCGCGCAAGGTTTGGGTTGCCACGCTGGCGCGGGCGCAGACCCCTCGCGTCGCGCTTTGGGACGGCGCCATGCAGACTCCGCAAGGGTTCGGATAGAGGCAGACCTTCAGTGGCGGGAACGCAACCGACCGAATTGCAATAGACGAGGAACCGGAGGATTGATCGATGCAAGCGGCGCACATATCGCAAAAGATGCGGAAGCAACGGGCCCAGACGAGCCGGCACGCGGGACACCATGGCCCCGCGCGGCTGACTACCGAGCTGGATGTGCGGATCGGCGTGTTTCGCCAGCCGGCGATGCAGACGCCGGTGCTGGTGCTGAACGCATCCTACGAGCCGATCAACATCTGCGGCGCGCGGCGGGCGCTGGTGCTGGTGTTGAAGGGCGTCGCGCGCACCGAGGAGGAGCAGGGCGCGGTGCTGCACGCGGCGCGCATGAACGTGGCCATGCCCAGCGTGATCCGGCTGCTGGAGTACCGCAGGATCCCGCACCAGACGCGTGCGCTGTCGCGGAAGAACATTCTGCTGCGCGACCGCAACTCCTGCCAGTACTGCGGTGTGGTGCTGACGGCCAGCGAGCTGACGCTGGACCACGTGGTGCCGCGGTCGCGGGGCGGTGCGTCGACGTGGGAGAACCTGGTTGCGTGCTGCCACGACTGCAACCGGAGGAAGGGCAACCAGTTGTTGCACGAGCTGACCGACATGAAGCTGCAGCGCGAGCCGCGCTCGTTCAGCCTGCACACATCGCGGCACATCATGCGCATGATCGGATCGGCCGACCCGAGCTGGCGGCGATACCTGTACTTTGAGTCCGAACCGGCGGCCTAGGCACTTCGTGCCGTTCTCGACCGCTTCGCGGTGAAATGCTCGCTCATTTTGGCGCGGGGGACTGGCCATTGTTCGGGCCGGGAGCCTGACCGTCGGGGGCGTGCTGGTTGGTGATGTCTTCGCCGTTGTAGATAATGCGGGCGGTGGCGTGGAACTGCTTGTAGTCCGTGAACTTGACCACGGAACGCATGTGGATGTCCTCGCCGAGCCCGTTTCTGGTCGCCGCGAAGTGCAGTTCGCCTTCGGCCTTGGTGTAGGTGGGGAACCAGTATTTGCCGTCGACCTGCTCGTAGTAGGTGGTGAAGGGCGGCTGCAGGTCCTCGTGGCCGGGGCGCGTGTCCTGGGGGACGGTCTGGCCGTTGATGAGGACGATCTGCAGATCCTGCTGGTCGACCCAGACCTTGCCCTGGAAGTAGTGCTTGTTCTTTTCAAAGACCTTGGGGCCGGCCTGGAAGACGTAGGTGTCGAGGTCGTCGACCTTCTGGCGGCCGAGGTAGACAACGTCGTAGTGGGGCAGGTCGTCGGTGGTGAGGATGAAGGGCAGGCGGTGCTCGATCTCGTCGAAGTCGGCGGGCGTCATGATGACGCGCTCGAGCGTGTTCTGGGGGGCGAAGACGACGTGCTCCTCGCGCTTGCCGTCCCTGTCGAAGACGATGTCGGTGACCTGCTGGTACTCGCCGTCGACCTTGTTGGAGTTGTCGTCGATGGTGTCGATCTTTACCGCCTGGCGAAAGGTGTAGCTGTCGCGGGCCTGCTTGAACTCGGCCTCGCGCTCGCCGAATTTCTTAATGATCTCGTCGGTGCTGAGCCCTTGGGGAGGGGTGGGATCGAGGGGGCCAAAGCCGCTTTGCGCGCATGCGGCGAGCGGCGCTGCGAGGGCGAGGGCAAGCAGTGCGGTCTTCTGTCTGGCGAACAGGTTCATGGTCTCGAGGGCTCCGGCGACTTAACGTATTAGACGATGAATTGCGGTTTGGGGCTGCCGTGTCCCCGGCTCTCGCTATGGCGCGAGGGATTTCTTGCGGGCGGGCTCGAACTCGTCGCCGGGACGCCAGGACGGGGAGGCGGGAGCGGTGAGGGCTTGCCAGCCGAGTTCCATGCCAAAGCGGGCGAGCTTGGCGTTGCCGGTGAAGTCCATGTCCGGGGTGTAGTTGTCGGAGAAGTTGTGGTAGCGGTGCGCGGTGTAGTCGTCGTCCTTGGCGAGGCCCCAGGCGGCGTCGTGGCCCTTGTACAGCGTGCCCTCGCCGATGGAGAACGCGGGCACGCCGACGCGCGCCATGGAGAAGTGGTCGGAGCGGTAGTAGTGGCCGGCCTCGGGGTGCGCGTCGGGGACGATAGCCATGCCGAAGCGGGCGGCCGTCGCCTGCACGGTGGGATAGAAGCTGGTGCGCTCGGAGCCGGTGACTTCGACTTCGAGCGGATCGCCGAAGGGCTGGATGGCGTCGTAGTTCAGGTCGAGCGCGATCTGGCCGGCGGGGACGGGAGGGTGCTGGCCGAGGTACTCGGAGCCGAGCAGGCCCTGCTCCTCCGCGGTGACGGAGGCGAAGATGACGGAGTGAGCGGGCCGGCCGGGTATGGAAGCCCACGCGCGGGCGAGTTCCAGGATGATGGCGCAGCCGGTGGCGTTGTCCACGGCGCCGTTGTAGATGTTGTCGCCAGGCATGTTCGGGACGAAGCCGAGATGGTCGTAGTGGGCGGTGTAGAGGACGGCCTGGTCTTTGCCGGCAGGCATCGGGTCGCATACCCAGCCAGGCTTACACGCCGTAAGCCAGGGGGTGCCTGTGCCGGGCAGGATGCCGATGACGTTGGGCGACTGGTAGGGGCGGACGGTGGATTCGATGTGGGCTTTGAGGCGGACAGGCAGCTCAACGGATCTAAAGCCGCGCTTGCCGGCGGCGTCGATTTCGGCGTCGGTCAGCGAGCCGCTGCCTATGCCCGCGCCCAGGCCGGCGGTGCTGAAGAGCTTGTCGGCGGTGTCGTGGCTGATCCACGCGGCGGCGGCGACCTGCGGGTTGGTGTCGCTCGCGAGGTAGGTCTTTTCGCCCGACCAGGAGTTCTGGACGACCGACCAGGGGTAGCTGGCGAGGTCGGTGCGGTGGATGATGAGCGCGCCGATGGCCCCGCGCCGCGCCGCCTCCTCGTACTTGTAGGTCCAGCGGCCGTAGTAGGTGAGGGCCTTGCCGGCGAAGAAGTTGGGGTCGTCCGACGGCGGGTCGCCGACGATGACGAGGACCACCTTGCCGCGCACGTCGATGCCGGCGTAGTCGTCCCACTGGTACTCGGGCGCGGTGACGCCGTAGCCGACGAAGACGATGGGCGCGTCGATGTCGACCGAGGCGGTGTGGCGCGGGTTGGAGACCGTGTAGTCCGCGCCGAAGCGCAGCGGCATGGGCGCGCCCGCCTGTCCTGATCCGCTGGGGGCGAGCGCGAAGCTAGTGGCATCGCGCTTGACCGTCATGCCGAAGAAGGAGATCTGCTGGAAGTAAGTGCCGTTGTCGCCGGCAGGCTGGAGGCCGGCGAGGGCGAACTGCGTGGCAATGTAGCGGGCGGCGAGGTCGCCTCCGCGCACGCCTGGGCCGCGGCCCTCCAGCAGGTCGTCGGCGAGGAAGCGGTCGTGGGCGCGGATTTTCTCGGGATCGATGCTGGCCTCAGCGGCCTTGACGGCAGGCGGGATGGTCGTCTGTGCGACTACCGGGGTGGCGAGCAGGGCGGCTGCGAAGAGGAGGGAGAGCTTGGGCAAGGGGACTCCTGAGTGGTTGGAGATTAGTTTACGCGGGGCGGAGCGGTCATAGGCGGTAGAGACTCACCCCACGATCACCGCGCCTGCGGCTCGGTGATCATGGGGCGCCCGCGAGTGGGATTAGACTGGCGGGATGAAGAGTTTTTCGCGTTGGGTTGGAGTTGTGGTGTTGGGGGCCGGGGCGTGTCTGGCTCAGGGTCAGGCAGGAACGAAGCGGCCGATGACGTTTTCGGATTTGATGGCGATGAAGCGCGTGAGCGACCCGCAGATATCGCCGAGCGGGAAATGGGTAATGTTCTCCGTGACCGACGTGTCGCTGGAGAAGAACACCAAGGTCAACCATCTCTGGGTCGTCCCCCTCGACGGCAGCGCGCCCGAACGTCAGATTACGTCGAACACGGGCGAGACGTTTGGGCGGTTCTCGCCGGATGGGAAGTTTGTCTCCTACACGGGTGCGCCGACCAAGGACGATCCGGTGAGCCGGATCACGATTGCGACGTGGGACGAGGCGAACGGGACGATTGGGATGGGACGCACGCTCAAGGCGGTGAGCGGGGATGCGGATGGGGCGGTGTGGTCGCCGGATTCGCGGCATTTTTTGTTTACGACGGACGTTTATCCGGAGTGCTCGGACAAGGCGACATGGGCTGAGGAGGATGCCTGCGACAAGGCGAAGGACGATGCGGCTGCGGCGAGTCCGGTGAAGGGGCAGGTTTGGGAGGGGCTGCTGTATCGGCACTGGGACCACTACACGGGCGTGAAGCGGAGCCACATTATCGAGGCGGATTTCTCGATGTCGGGCGCGAACCCAAGGGACCTGACGCCGCGAAGTGCGGTGGGGGATGCGGAGACGCCGACGTGGATGTTGGGTGGGCCGCAGGAGTATGCGTGGGCTCCGGACTCGAAAGAGATTGCGTATGTGACGAATCTTGACCCGGTCCCGGCGGCCTCTACGAATAACGATGTGTTTACGCTGAGGTTGGATGAGCCGGGCGCGAAGGCGGTGAAGGTCTCGACCAGCCCGGGGAGCGACGATGAGCCGGAGTATTCGCCGGATGGGAAGTGGCTGGCGTTCCGGTCGCAGGCGCGGGCGGGGTTTGAGTCGGATCGGTTTGATTTGGTGGTGATGGATCGGAGTACTGGGGCGATCAAAGACTTGACTGTGAAGTTTGATGGATGGGTCGATGAATTCGTCTGGGGAAGCAGTTCAAGCTGGCTTGAGTTGGCTTCGGGTCGAAAAGGCGAAGAGCGACTTTACAGCGTAGGTCTTGACCGCCCGCCTGCTCTGCTAGACGCTCATGGAGAATTTAGCGACATTCGATTGATTCCGTTGCTGCCTAGCAGCGACGTGCTGAATTTTCGTCCGTCTATAGTCGCGGTCCAAATGACAGTTGCGCATCCAGCGAGATTGGTGACGGTCACTCTCTATGACACCGCTCACCAAACGACGGATGGTTTCGAAACGAAATGCGTCGCTACATCCAAAACGCGCTCGGGCGGTACCGAGAGTTGCTCATCAACGAACCAGGAGTATGAGCACTCGACCGATGTTAGTGCTTTAGTGCACATCAATGAGGACCTTTTGTCCTCGCTTGATCTTTCGCCGCTGGAGTCGTTCTGGTTTACGGGTGCAGAGGGGACGAAGGTTGAGGGGTTCATGATCAAGCCGCCGGGGTTTGATCCGGAGAAGAAGTATCCGGTGAAGTTCCTGATGCATGGCGGGCCGCAGACGGCGTGGGGGGATGCGTGGAGCTATCGCTGGAACTGGGAGCTGATGGCGGCGAGCGGGTATGTGGTCGTCGGCATCAACCGGCGCGGGTCGACGGGCTACGGACAAAAATTCGTCGATGAAGTCAGCGGCGACTGGGGCGGGCGGGCGTATGAGGACCTGATGAAGGGTCTGGACTATGCGGAGGCGACGTATCCATTTATCGATAAGACGCGGGAGTGTGCCTTGGGGGCGAGCTATGGCGGGTTCATGGCGGACTGGGTGCTAACGCATACCAACCGCTTCAAGTGCATCGTGACCCATGATGGAATGTATGACCCGGTGAGCGCGTATGGCTCGACCGAGGAGATGTGGTTCAACGAGTGGGAGTTCAGGAGGCCGGAGGATTTTCCGAAGGGGTGGGATGGGTTTTCACCCGGCGGCGGAGGCGCTACAGGATACGGGGATTCTTCGCCTACGGCTCAGAATGACAAGGGTGGAGGCAACATTGACGGTCATCCGGCCGAGCCTTGGCGCTACCAGAATCTCCCCGCGGACCAGGACCCATTCCGCAAGTGGTCGCCCATGCGCTTCATCGAGAATGCGAAGACGCCGACGCTGGTGATCCACTCGCAGAAGGACTACCGCCTGGATGTGTCGCAGGGGATGGAGCTATTCACCGCGTTGCAGCGGCTGGGCGTGCCGTCGAAGTTCCTCTACTTCCCCGATGAAGGCCACTGGGTGCTGAAGCCGCAGAACAGCGAGTTGTGGAATGCGGTGGTGAGCGACTGGTGCGACCGGTGGACGAATACAGGGAAGTACAGGGATCAGGGAACAGGGAACAGGTAGGCGATGGCGTTCAAGCCGAGGAAGCCACGAGAGCCGCTGGGCGAGGCGGGGTTGTTTGAGTACGCCGTGGGGATGCTGGCGCGGCGGATGCGGACCGAGCGTGAGCTGCGGCGGCTGATGCAGCGGCGCGCCGAACCGGGCGAGCCAGGCGCGCGCGCGATGGACGCGGTGGTCGCTCGGCTGAAGGAGCTGAACTATCTGAGCGACCCGCGGTTTGCGGCGGACTACACGCGATTGCGCAAGGAGAACGAGAAGTATGGACGGCGGCGGGTGCAGCAGGATCTCGCTGCGAAGGGTGTGGCGCCGGGGCTCGTGGGCGCAGCGGTGGGGGCTGCGTATGAGGGCGTCGACGAGGTAGCTCTGGCGCGGGAGTACGTGGCGCGTAAGCGGATGAAGCAGCCGAGCGGAGAGAATGCGCGGAAGGAGTCGGCGAAGGTGATGGGGAGGCTGCTGCGGGCGGGGTTTTCGGCGGGCACGGTGTTCAAGGTGCTGCGGGAGTGGGGCGTGGAGGTGGAGGAGGTGGATGTATCCGAGGGCGCGGACGAGTGAGCGCGCGGGCGGAAGTCGAGCGAGTGGTGGCGGTGGACTGGTCGGGCGACCGCAGCGCGGCGGGCCAGCGGAGGAAGATCTGGGCAGGGGTGTGGACGATGTCCTCGGGGCGCCGTGGGCGCGTCTTTGGAGGGACGGTTGCGCTGGAAAGCGGGCGGACGCGAGACGAATTGGCCGAATGGCTGATCGAGATGGCGCGCGAGACGCCGCGGATGGTGGTGGGATTCGACTTCTGCTTCGGCTTTCCAGCGTGGTTTGTGCGGGAGTGCGGGGCGGGCTCGGCGATCGAGTTCTGGGATCTGGTGGCTGGCGGCGAGGGCGAGCGGTGGCTGGCGGCGGGGTGTGCGGATGTGCGGTTCTGGGGCAGGGCTGGCGCAGGCAGAGGCGGCAAGCGGCCAGCGGAGTTCAGCGGCGAGCGGCTGCACCGGATGCTCCGGGCGACTGACATCGATTGCAAACTGGCGGCGCTGATTCCGCAGGCGGAGCGCGCGGCGCGGGTGCGGGGGATTGCTCCAAAGAGCGTGTTTCAGATAGGCGGCGCGGGCGCGGTGGGGACGGCGTCCCTGCGCGGAATGCCGGTGTTGCGGCGACTGCGCGAGGCGGGCTTCGCGGTGTGGCCGTTCGATAAGACGGATGGGCGGCCGCTGGTGGTGGAGATGTATACGCGGCTGAATACGGGCCCAGTGCGGAAGTCGAATGCGGCGGCGCGGGCGGCGTATCTGCGGAAGAAGCGCGTGGAAGATACGGCCTATGCTGCGCTGCCGCGAGGCGTGGTGGCGAAGGCGCGCGGGAGTGAAGACGCGTTTGACGCACTGGTGAGCTGCATGGTGATGACGGCCCGGCGGGGCGAGTTTACGCAGCTCGCGGCGCCGAAGGACCCGGGGTATAGGGTGGAGGGGTGGACGTGGGCGCCAGATTCAGTTTCGTCGCCGTTCGGAGAGGATAACGGGCAATGCGGTTGAACACCATCTTGAATGCGATGACGCTGATAATTCTATTGGTCCTGGCGATGGGACTGGCGCTGCACGCGCGCGAGATCCACTGGACAGCGGCCCGTATTGCGGGGGCCGCAATCTGCGCGGGGTCGGTGGCGCTGGTTATGCTGGCGCGGCTGCAACTGGGCGGCTCGTTCTCAGTGCGCGCGAAGGCGCGGAAGCTGGTGACCACAGGGTTGTACTCGCGGATCCGGAACCCGATCTACTTCTTTGGCGAACTCTTTGTGGTAGGGATTGCGATCCTGGTATGGCGATGGGAGTTTCTTGTAGTAGCCGCCGTGCTGGCGCCGGTGCAGGTTGCGCGGGCGAAGAAGGAAGAGGCGGTGCTGGCGGAGGCATTCGGCGAAGAGTACGCGCGGTACAAGGCGGGGACGTGGTTCTGATCGGCTGGTAGACTTAAATGCCTATGGGATCGAGATCGGGAAGCCAGCTGGTTATCTCTGGAAGCCAAATCAGGGAAGATTTTCTGCGGTTTTTTGAGGGCAAGGCGCACCGGCGGGTGCACTCGTCGTCGCTGGTGCCGCAGAACGACCCGACCCTGCTGTTTACCAACGCGGGGATGAACCAGTTCAAGGATGTCTTCCTCGGCGCGGAGCGGCGCGACTACTCGCGGGCGACCACCAGCCAGAAGTGCGTGCGCGCGGGTGGGAAGCACAACGACCTCGAAAATGTAGGCTTCACGCGGCGGCACCATACGTTCTTCGAGATGCTGGGGAACTTCAGCTTCGGCGACTACTTCAAGAAGGACGCGATTGCGTATGCGTGGGAGCTGCTGACGAGTAAGGAGTGGTTTGGCATCGATCCCGCCAAGCTGTACGTAACCATTTTTGAAGGCTCGGACACAGTTGCGCGGGACGACGAGGCGGAACGGCTTTGGATTGAGACTGGGGTGCCGAAGGAACGCATCTTCGGGATGGGCGCGAAGGACAACTTCTGGCAGATGGGCGACACCGGCCCCTGCGGCCCGTGCTCCGAAATCTTTTATGACTTTGGCGTTGAGGCGGGCGAGGACCCCTCCGTCGACAAGCCATTCGGCCACGACGACCAGCGCTACGTCGAGATTTGGAACCTCGTCTTCATGCAGTTCGACCGCGCCGGCGATGGCACGCTGACGCCGCTGCCCAAGCCTTCCATTGACACCGGCATGGGCCTCGAGCGCATTGCGTGCGTGCTGCAGGACGTTCTCTCCAACTTCGACACGGACCTTTTCGTCCCGCTCATCCGGCGCGCCGCCGAGCTGACCGGCCAACCCATACCTTCGAATTGTCATTCTGAGCGTAGCGAAGAATCCCCGCATTTCGCTAGAACCGGCAACATTCCAAGCAAGCCGGACGAAAAGTCCTCCGCCAGCCTCCGCATCATTGCGGACCACGCGCGCTGCGCGACGTTTCTGATTTCGGATGGAGTGATTCCGGCGAACGAAGGGCGCGGATATGTGCTGCGGAAGATTATGCGGCGCGGGATTCGGCATGGACGGCTGCTGGGGCAGGAGAAGCCGTTTTTGCACGAGATGGTCTTCGCTGTGCGCGATGAGATGGGCGCGGCGTATCCGGAGTTGAAGGAGACTGCGGAGCGGGTGGCGAAGGTGGTGCTCGCGGAGGAGTTGCAGTTTGCGCGGGTAGTTTCCTCTGCGCTTGCACGTCTAGACGAACAACTAGGCGCGCTCGTCGAGAGAAAAAACCTGTTTGAGGAGTTTGTGAGAGCCGAGCATGCATTTGAGTTTGGTCCGCATGCTCAGCCCGGACAAGATCCAATCGACGAAGAGACTAAGGCTCTCTGTCGGATAAACGAAATCTACTACGGAGAGATTGAGGCAAAGTATCCCGAAGAGTTTAGTGGTGAGTATTGGGGTGACGAACGCGGTACAAACCACATCCTAAGGGAACCCGTCGTGTATTCGGGTAAGGACGCGTTCAACCTGTATGAGACCTTTGGCCTGCCGTTGGACTTTATAGAAGATGCGGTGAGGGATGCTGGACTCTCCTTCGACATGGAGGGGTTTGAGGCAGCGCGGCAGGAGGAGCAGGCGCGGGCGCGGGCGAGTTGGAAGGGCGGCTCGCAGAAGTCGGCGCCGCCGGTGTATCGCGAGTTGGCGAAGACGGAGTTTGAAGGCTACACGGCGCTGCGGGTGGACGGGGCCAAAGTTCTCGCATTGGTGAAGGACGGCGTAGGCGCGGTGGAGTTGCGCACGGGCGAGGCGGGCGAAGTGGTGTTGGACGCGACCAGCTTCTATGCGGATTCCGGCGGGCAGGTAGGCGATGTGGGGTGGCTGGTCGTTCCCCGCGGCGCGCCGGGCGAGCCCAATCAGGTGCTCGCCGAGGTGAAGGGCTGCACCAAGCCGGTGCAGGGCGTCTTCGCGCACCGGGTCATCGCACGCCAACCGTTACTGGTTGGCGACATAATAGACACCGTTGTCGATGCCGCCAACCGGCGCGCGACCGAGCGCAACCATACCGGAACGCATCTGCTGCACGCCGCCCTGCGCGATGTGCTGGGCAAGCATGTGAAGCAGGCCGGCAGCTTGAACGACGCAACCCGCCTGCGCTTCGACTTTTCGCACTTTGCGGGCGTGGCGGAGGAGGAGCTGGCTGAGGTCGAGAGCATCGTCAACCGGCAGGTGCTGGCGAACGACAGGGTTGAGACGCTGGTGGATGTGCCCATCGATGTCGCCGTGAATGAGTACCACGCGATGGCGCTGTTCGGCGAAAAGTATGGCGACAAGGTGCGCGTGGTGAAGATCGGCGACTTCTCGACCGAGCTGTGCGGCGGGACGCACACGCGCGCGACCGGCGAGATCGGCCTGATCAAAGTAGTTGGCGAAGGCAGCGTCTCCTCCGGCGTGCGGCGCGTGGAGGCGGTCAGCGGCATGGGCGCGCTGGGCGAGTTCCGCCGCGACTTCGAGGTCGCGAAGGTGGTAGGGCAGATGGTCGGTGCGGTCGATGCGTCTCCGGCGGATGCGCTGCGGGCGCGCATCGCTGCCCAGGACGAAGAGATGAAGAAGCTGCGCAAGGAGCTGGATGCGGCGCGAATGAAGTCGGCCTCGGCGGCGGCCGGGGATGCGAGCGCGATGGATGTGAAAGGCGTGAAGCTGCTGGTGCAGCGCGTCGATGGGCTGGAGCGCGGGCCGATGCGCGACCTGGTCGACCAGATGCGCGGCAAGCTGGGAAGCGGCGTCGTGGTGCTGGGGGCTGCATCGGATGGCAAGGTCGCGCTAATCGTCGGCGTCACCAAGGACCTCACCGGAAAGGTGCAGGCAGGCAAGGTCGTCGGTCAGCTGGCGGCGCTGGTGGGCGGCAAGGGCGGCGGCCGGCCCGATCTGGCCGAGGCGGGCGGCAGCGATGTGGGCGCGTTGGATGGCGCGCTGGCGAAGGCGGCGGACGTGGTGGGGGGATTGATCGGCTAAGGAGTTGGTTCGGCAAACGGCGGGGGTATCGCGGGGAGTACCGGGTGGCTTTTCACCGCGAGGCTGGGTCGCGCGCGACCTAAACTGAGGAAGACATGGCCCTTCACAGAGCAATGCGGCGGCTGCGGTGTGCGGTGTGCGCGGCCGGGTTTGCGTGCGTTGCAGCTTTGGTCTGCGCAGCCGCGCCGGCGCGAGCGGCGTCGGACACAACACCCGCGGCCAGGACGACCCGCGCGGTGAAGAGGCCGGTTGCGCTGTCGCCATGGGAGCAGGCCGAGCGCGGGCGCGATGCGCTGGAGGCGACCCCCGAAGCCGACCGTACGCGGGCAGACTATACGCGTGCGATGGATGCATATCGCGCCATCTACCATGCGAACCCCGCGGACATACACGCGCCCGCGGCGGTGAATGCGGTGGCGGAGCTGCTGGCCGAGCAGGGGCGTGGGCAGGGCGGCTCAAAAGGCGACGCGAAGAGTTTGCTGGCGGCGGTGGGCCAGTATGAGTTTCTGCGGAAGCAGTATCCGGGAAGTTCGTTGCGGGTGCAGGCGCTGCTGGCGGAGGGTCAGATTGAAGAGGACGACCTGGGCGATGCGGTTGCCGCCAAAGCGAAGTACAAGCTGCTGCTGAAGGAATATCCGAGGAGCGAGCAGGCCGACGAGGCGAAGGCGGGGCTGGCGTCGTTGGAACAGGGGACAGGGAACACGGAACAGGGGACAGCGAAGGCGGCGACACGAAGGGCGACGACGGCGCCGGCATTGAGCGCGCCCGCGAAGAGTAGTGCGACGGGCCGTACCGGAAGCGCCCCATCTGCCGATCGTGGTGCAAGTTTTGGTGCGAGTTCAAAGGATCATGCACCCGAAGCGCCGGACCCGCTGAGTTCTGCGCGGCAACCGGAGACTGACAGTCTACAGGCGGGCAGCGAGGGTTCGTCGTTGCCGGCGATGCCGCAGACTTCGGGGGCGCGGGTGAGCGCCACACCGGTTGCGGCCGATGTGCCTGCTGTGGCTGCGAACGCGGAGCGGGTTGCGGCGGACACCGGCGATGCGAATGCCGCCAAGCGGAGCGGGAAGCGGGCGCTGGTGACGGGGATCCGGCACTGGTCGACGGCGACGTACACGCGGGTGGCGATCGACCTGGGCGACAACGTGACCTACGAGGCGGCTCGGGTGCCGAACCCGGACCGGATTTACTTCGATTTGCACGGGGCGAAGCTGGCGCAGGAGCTGGTGGGCAAAAGCTTCGCGGTGACCGACGACGGATTCCTGAAGAAGGTACGGGCGGCCCAGTACTCTGACGACGTGACGCGGGTGGTGCTGGATGTGAACGATGTGACCGAGTACTCGGCGTTTCTGCTGCCGAACCCGTACCGGCTCATCATCGATATTCATGGCGGCAAAGGGCAGGGAACAGGGAGCAGGGAACAGGGAACAGCGAGTGCGGGTGCTGTCGTTGCAACGGATGCGCCGGCCGCTGGGGCGGCGCCGATCATGAAGCCGACGGCGGCGCGGCCTGTCCCAAATGCGGTGGCGACGAAGAGCGCAAACACGGCCAGCGAGGTCGCGGACCTGAGCGATCTGCCGGGCAGAGTGGATGCGACCAGCAGGCCGACGTCGAAGCCGATTTCGGCGGTAGTGGAGACAGGGAACAGGAACCAGGGAACAGGGAACGGAGGGACGGATACGGCCGCTGTGCCGAGCGTCGCACCGTCCAGCGGCCAGCAGTCGGCTTCCAACGACCGGAAGACGGGTGCAAGCAGCGATAGCTTTGCGGCAATCCCCAAAGTGCCTGCGGCTTCCGCAAGTACGACGGCGCCGCCGGCCACGGATAGTCCGAAGAAGACGCGGAGGAGCAAGACCAAAGCAGCAGACAGCGTCACGGTAGCCGATGCGACCCCGGCGCGGGCAGCGGCGCGAACCGCGAGTGGCGAGACCTCGCTGGTGCGTGCGCTGGGGCTGAAGATCGGACGGATCGTGATTGACGCGGGACACGGCGGGCACGACTCGGGCACGATCGGCGTGGACGGGATCGAGGAGAAGGATGTGGTGCTGGACGTGGCGCTGCGGCTGGGCAAGCTGCTGCACGAAAGGCTTGGTGCCGAGATCGTCTACACGCGCTCGGACGACACGTTTATCCCGCTGGAGACGCGGACGGCAATCGCGAACAAGGCGCAGGCGGACCTGTTCATCTCGATCCACGCGAACTCGTCACCGGATGCAAGCGCGCGCGGCGTGGAGACGTATTACCTGAACTTCACGTCGGACCCGACGGCGCTGGATGTGGCGGCGAGAGAGAACGCGGTCAGCGACCAGTCGATCCATCAGCTCAGCGACCTGGTGAAGAAGATTGCGCTGAAAGACAAGATCGCCGAGAGCCGCGAGTTTGCCGCGGATGTGGAAGGCTCGCTGTACGCGGGGCTGGCCCGGGGCAACCTGGGGCTGAAGGACCGCGGCGTGAAGAAGGCGCCGTTTGTGGTCCTGATTGGCGCGAACATGCCGTCGATCCTGGCGGAGATCTCGTTTGTCACCAATCCGAAGGACGCGGACGAGTTGGCGCAGCCGGAGTATCGCGAGCGCGTGGCGGAGAGCCTCTACAAAGGTGTGGCGCGCTACGAGGGCGGGCTGAGCGGAACCAAGCCGCCCACCGAGCGGGCCGCGGTGGGACAATAAGGCAGTTGATAGTTGTTCGTTGCCAGTGGTTAGTTGTAAACGGCGGCTAGTGCAGGAAGGTGGCGACGATGCATCATGCGCAAGGAACATTTACGGTGAAGGTCGTGCCGCAGACTCCGGCTCCGGCGGAGGGCTTGGCGCGGTTCTCGATCGACAAGGAGATTCACGGCGACCTGGAGGCGACGACCAAAGGCGAGATGCTGACTGGCGGCGATCCGAAGACGGGAACTGCGGGATACGTGGCCATCGAGATGGTGACCGGGAAACTCGCGGGCAAGCAAGGCAGCTTTGCGCTGCAGCACTTCGCGACGATGGACCAGAATGGGCCGAAGATGACGGTCGCCGTGGTTCCGGGTTCAGGTACGGGTGAGTTGAAGGGCATCGCCGGGACGTTCACGATTACCATCGCCGGCGGTCAGCACTCGTACGACCTGGACTACACGCTTCCCCAGTGAGACCCGCCGACATCGCGCGCGGCGCAAGCTAACGGGACGGCTGCGGTGGTAGTCTGAGCTTGGTATGGGTGATTTTCGCGCCAGGTTGAGCGAGGGGCTGCGGCTGTCGGTAGTGGCCGTGCTGGGTTTGGTGTGTGCGGGTGGGGGAAATGGGCCGCAGGCACAGACTACGGTCGCGAAGACGACGCTGATTGAGCCGCCCACGCAGTTGCTGCCCCAGCGATTCGGCGCGTGGGAGAAGGTGAAGAGCAGCACCGATGGGAGCCTCTCAGCGAATGAGGGTGCCAGCGGGACGGTCCTGAAGGAAGATGGGCTGGAGCGATTCGCCTCGTCGCTTTACAAGCGGGATGGCTCCGGCGAGACGATCTCGATGCAGGCATTCCAGTTTTACGACGCGACTGGCGCGGTGGCGGCGTACACATATATTCGGACCCCCGAGGACCGGCCGGCGCCGCAGTTGAAACTGGGCGCGGATGCGTCCATGGACAGCAAAGAGTTGCATTTTCGGGAAGATGCCACTCTTATCGTGACCGATTACAAAGAGGGCGTGAGAGCGAGCGACCTGGCAGCGCTTACGGTCGCTCTGCCGAAGGCGATTGGGCCGACGGCGACAGCCCCGCTGCTGCCGACGCTGCTGCCGGCCAAGGGCCTGGATGCCAACTCGGTGCGGTACGCGCTGGGGCCGGCGGGCTACGCAACAATGGGTGGAGTGTTGCCGGCGCAGGTAGTGGGATTCGAGAAGAGTGCGGAGGTGGTAACCGCGAAGTACAAGGGTGGCGGGGTGCTGACGCTGTTGCTGTACCCAACGCCGCAGATCGCGGGCGCGTACGGGCGGTCGATTGAGGCGGCGATGAATCAACCGGGCGCGGCCGCCGCGGCCGGCACGGTGAAGCTGCGGCGCGAGGGGCCTCTGCTGGCGCTGACGACCGGCACGTGGACGCCGAGTGCGGCGCAGGCGATGGTGGAAGGCGTTCATCTGCACACTGAGGTGAGCTTCGATAAACCGATGCCTCTGGAGTTTCACGCCGAGATCCAGAAGACGTACAGCCTGCTGGAGAGCATCGTGATCTTCTGCTGCTTCAGTGCGGTGGCGATGGTGGTGCTGGCGCTGTTCTTAGGTGGCGGGCGGGCGCTGGTCCGCGTGCTGCAAGGCAAGCCGGCGGCCACTGAGCCGGAGTTTCTGCGCATCGACCTGCACGGTTCGGCGGGCAAGCGGCTGGGCGGGCCGGAGGCCTGAGCCGGGCGCAAAGTCGCAGAAAGGGGCGCAACTGAGGGTTTTGCACTCCGGTCGGTGCAGCGTCCGTCGTAAGCGTGTTATTTTGCTATAGGTTAGTCTTCCGAAAAACCGGATAATGCGAAAATTAGGCGAATGTAACTGGCTAATCATCATCGATTAAGTCGTTTATTGTGAATATGTTGCATCGCCGTCGTTTTGGCCTTGACACCGGTTTGGGCCAAACTTAGTATGCAACCCAGAAAGTTCTGATGGCTTTGCCTCCGTTGGAACTATTCTCCCTAAAGAGAAGGCCGCCCTGTTGCCGGGCGGTCTTTTCGCGTTTTGGGGTGGATTTTGGCGCAGGCACACTACTTTGGATCCACATGATGCAGCTTTACCGTCAGCGCCAACACGCACGGAGTCATCACTATCGCCACAAACAAAACACCAGCCAGAAAATTGAGCATGCGGTCTCCTTAAGCGCAACGAGTTCGGCTCACGCGAGCGAATCGCCGATCGCACTCCTATCGGCAACAACCCGTAGTTTGTTTATCGCAGGGTCATTTCACCCCAAACCAAGGTCACAACTTGCGTGTCGTTCCGCCACCGATTGCAGTGGTTTGGCATCCGGCGTCGATGGAATCGACGGCGCCGAAGGCGTACCCTTGCGACGGGAAGTATTTACCAATGCGTTGAAGCTTGAGGGAAGGAACGAGGGAAGAGCATGTTGAAGGGGATGGTTGCAGTGTTGGTGTGTGCCTTGGGTTGGGGATTGGCGAACGGTCAGAGCGGGACGGTGGCCGGTGGAGCGGCGCAGACCCGAACAGTATCTGCGGCGGCCGGGGAACTGGATGTGCTTCCGGGCAAGGGATTGGCGCAGCACGACTTTGTATATGCGGGCGAGTCGCATGATCGGCGGATCTTCATCGTGCGCAGCGGCAAGGTAGTCTGGAGCTACGACGACCCGGCGGGCAAAGGCGAGATCAGCGACATGGTGATGCTGTCGAACGGCAACATCCTGTTCGCGCACCAGTTCGGGCTGACGGAGATCGCGCCGGACAAGTCGGTGGTATGGAACTACGTGCCGCCGGCCGGGCACGAGGTGCACACGGCGGTGCCGATCGGGAACGACCGCGTACTCTATGTCGAGAACGCCGACCCGAACGCGGTCCTGCGCGTGGTGAACATCCGCACCGGAGCTGTGGAAAAGGAATTGCCGCTACCGGTGAAGCATCCGGTGCAGGTCCACCTGCAGTTCCGGCATGTGCGGCTGACGCCGCAGGGCACGCTGCTGGTGGCGTACCTGGACCTGGGTAAGGTGGTTGAGTACGACTCCGACGGGCACGAGCTGTGGTCGTTTCCGGCGCCGGGCGCGTGGAGTGCGAATCCGCTGGCGAATGGCAATGTGTTGATCACCGACCGGCTGGGGGTGCGCGAGGTGACGCGGCGCGGAGATTCGGTGTGGAGCTGGATGCCGGCGGACGCGCCGGGGTACAAGTTCTCCAACCTGCAGAATGCGTGGCGGCTGAAGAACGGCGACACCGTCATTAATAACTGGGCGAACGGGTGGACCAAGAGCGGCGACGCCGCTCCCAGCCCAGCGCAGGCGATCGAGGTGACGCCGGATAAGAAGGTGGTGTGGGCGCTGCGGGAGTGGGGAACCGGCCCGGACAGCCCGGCCAACCTGGGTCCGGCGACGTCGATTCAGTTCCTCGACCAGGGAGACGCGCCGGCGGAGGATGTACACTTCGGCGATATTCGGTAGCTTCAGGCCTTCGAGCGCTCCGGCAGGTTGCGGGCGGTGAGCTGGGCGATGTCGAGGAGCTGGGGTGGGGCAGTGCCGGCGGGCATGATCGCGGTGAGGGCATCGCGAAACATGGTGTTGCAGAATGGGCAGGCGGTGGCTACGGTCTGCGCGCCGGTGGCGGCCAGTTCGCGGGCACGGACGTGGCTGACTCTGGCGCCGCCCTTTTCTTCGCCGAGGAAGGCGAGCCCGCCGCCGGCACCGCAGCAGAAGCTGCCCTCGCGGTTGCGCGGAGCTTCGACCAGCGTGGCTTGCTGGGCGACGACGGCGCGCGGCTCGGCATAGATGCCCTGGTAGCGGCCGAGGTAGCAGGGGTCGTGGTACACCGCCAAGTTGTCAGTTGCAGGGTGCAGGTTGCCAGTTCGAGGCGAGGGCAACCGCGCGGCGTGGCGGGCCATGAACTCGCTATGGTGTTCGATCTGGGGGGCGAGGCCGAAGTCGCGCCAGTCTGTGGCGATGGTGCGGACGCAGTGCGGGCAGATGGCCACGATCTTCTGGACCTTCTGCGCGGCGAAGTTGGCTAGGCCGGATTCGGCCAGCGTCTGGAAGACGAGGTCGTTGCCCAGCCGACGTGCGGGATCGCCCGTGCACTTCTCTTTTCGCAGGACGCCGAAGGTGGCGCCGAGGTGCGTCATAACGCGGGCGAAATCGGCGACGATCTCGCGGCCGTGCGGGTCGTACGCGCCCATGCAGCCGAGCCACAAGCAGTACTCCTGCGTGCCGTCGAAGATGGGGAGTGCCGCGCGGGCGATGAACTTGTCGCGCTCGGAGGCGGGCAGGCCGAGCGCATTGCTGGATTTCTCCAGCGCGAGGAGGAGCTTGGTGCCGTAGGGGTCTTCCCACGCGCCGGTGTTGGTGGCCCCCCGTCGCAGGCCGACGATAATGGGCAAATGCTGAATGCCGACCGGGCACTGGTACTCGCACGCGCCGCAGGTGGTGCATTCATACGTTGCTTCCAGCGACGGGTTCGAGGCTCGAGGTTCAAGGTTCGAGGTGGAAGCGCCGCCATTCCGAAGTTCGGTGAGGAGTGGGACTTCGGAGGCGGGGCCGAAGGTGTTGAGGTACGCGCGCGCGCCGAGAATGATCTCCTTGGGGTTGAGCACCTTGCCGGTGGCGGAGGCGGGACAGTGCTCGGTGCAGCGGCCGCACTCGACGCAACTGTAGGCTTGAAGCGCAATGATCTGGGTAATGTCTTTGCCAGTGCTGAGGCCGAAGTCTTCCACGTTTTCATCTGGAGACAGCGGCGGGATCGCGGAGAAACCGTCGCGCTTGAGGAAGATGGTGAAGGGCGAAAGGACCAGGTGAAGGTGCTTGGTGTGCGGAATCAGCGGCAAGAAGAGAAACAGGGTAAGCGTGTGCGCCCACCAGAGAACCTTGAGCGTAGTTTCGTCGCGCGTGAAGAAGGCGGCGAGGTAGGTGGCCATCAGCAGGAAGATGAGCAGGGCGATGACGCCGGATTCGGCAGAGACTTTGCCGAGCCAGATGGGGCGGATGAGGAAGCGGCGGATGAACAGCCCGGCGATGGAGACGGCTACCAGCAGCGCCCACGCGGCGGCGAAGGTGAAGTAGAAGCCGCCGATGAGGCCGGTCGGCGAAAGAAATCCCAGGCGCAGGCCGACGGCCAGGTGGTTGAGTGAGACCAGGGCAAAGGCGAGGAATCCCCAGAAGACGAAGGCGTGGGCGATGCCGGGAAGCGGACGCTCGCGGATGACCTTCGCCTGGCAGAGCACTTCCCAGATGAAGTCGCGGACGCGGCGCGCGACGGGACGCAGCGACCAGCCGGCATCCTTGCGCGCGGAAAGGATGGTGCGCAGGATAGGTGAGAAGCGGAGGAAGAAGAGCGCGGCGGACGCGGCGGCGAGGGCCAGCAGCAGGACGATTTCCAACGGGGCGAAGCGCTGGGGTTCGGCGAAGGTCACACGGGGATGATACCGCCCACCGGGGAAAGGCGAAACGCGAGGATTCTTCCCCTTCGAATTCGCTCAGGATCAGATTGTCAAACGAGAAAGGACGCGGCGGGCCTCCGGGGTGTACCCCCCCTCCCCTATTAGGCACTTAAGGTGCTTAGGGATAATGACTTAGGTCTGGACTTAGTCCGTTTTTTGGTCCGTACCTGTCAGGATCAGGTGGGGTGGCCGCGAATTGTCAAAAAGGAGATGCGAGTGAGGAGAACCTGGGTTCTCTGGCTCGGGGTCCTGCGCTGGGCGCACGACGACCCTAGCCTACTCACTCCAGTATGGGCGAGTGGGCTGGGCGAGTATGTGTCGGCGGACACACGTGTGACTGCGAGGGAGATGTGGGGAGCGTGTACGCGTTGACATATGGACTGATTTGTATGTACATCTATGTATAGGCGGTGTACGTGCGCTTTGATTGGGACGAGAGCAAGAACGAGAGCAACTTTCGGAAGCATGGGATTCATTTTGAGATTGCGATCAGGGTTTTTCAAGATCCGGAATATCTAACGGAGCAAGACCGCGAGGTCGACGGCGAAGAGCGGTGGCTGACGATCGGCTGGATCGGCGATGTGATGGTGGTCGCGGTGGCGCATACCGTCGAGGATGAGGACGAGGACATGGTGGTTCGGATTGTCTCGGCGCGAAAAGCGACCCGACAGGAAAGCAGGCGTTATGAAGCCAACACCGATTGAAGGAAGGCCAGGGATGGTGTCGTACCGGCTGGAGCCGGGCACGCCGCTGACCGAGGAGCAGCGCGCGGAGTTGGAAGCGCTGAAGAACAGGCCCGACTCGGAGATTGACACGTCGGATATTCCGGAGTGGACGGATGAGATGTGGGCGCGGGCGGTGCGGGGGGCGGAAGCGATGAAGCTGTGGCGACCGGTGAAGCAGTCGGTGAGCCTGCGGCTGGATGCCGATGTGCTGGCGTGGCTGAAGAAGGATGGCGCGGGGTATCAGACGCGGGTGAACCGGATGCTAAGGGAACAAATGATGAAGGATTTGGAGGGGCGGTAGGGTTCTTATGGACGGACCCATCCATCACGAGGAATGACCCGTCTGGGAAATCCGGTGGCAGCACTCCCGCCCAAACGGAGCTTGGATGCGGCACCTGCCTTCGTGGGGGTTGGCCACCCGCCCGGTAGGGAGAGCAGTGGTTGATGTCGTCGGCAGAAACAGTTTCCCAGGTTGACTTTTGTAGAACACCAGCGTAGAAGTCATCTATGGCCCTTCCGCAAGGACCCTATTACGTTGAACTTGGCAGGAAAATCAGGACCGCCCGGCTGGAGGCGGAAATGACTCAGCAGGATCTGGCCAACCTCGTCGGTCTAACTCGCACCTCGATCACCAATATCGAGAAGGGCAGGCAGCCGATCCCGATCCACATACTTGCAGAGATAGCCGGACACGTCAAAACCGAGGTTCTCCGCCTCTTGCCGCCCAACTCACTTTTGAAGAAAAACATCAGCGATAGACTCATCAAGTACTCCGACGACGAGAGACGCTGGATAACCATGGTCCTAAACGCCAAGGAGACTAAACATGAAGGTAAGATACCAACTCGCCCGGCGAAAAGCAGCTGAACTTATCGAGGAATGCAGGATCAAGTCGGCGCCAGTACCGCTCGAAAAGATTACAAAGCGGCTCAAGATAAGAGTTGAGTATCAGCCGTTCAGCGGGGAATTATCCGGGATGGTGCATATGAACGAAGACGGCTCCGCGGTCATTGGGATCAACGCCGACCACCATCCAAACCGGCAAAAATTCACGCTTGCTCATGAGATCGGCCACTACCTCCTTCACGCCGAAGAAGGATTTCATGTTGATGAAAAGTCTCCGATTGCGTTCAGAGACGGGAACTCGGGCCTGGCGAATGATAGTTGGGAAGTCGAGGCGAATCAATTCGCCGCCGCGTTGTTAATGCCCGAGAAATTCCTTCGAGAAGACTTCCGCAAGCTCTCCCATAAATCGGCGGAAGACGCCATCGAAGATCTGGCTCAGAAATATGGGGTAAGCATGCAGGCTATGAGCTTCCGTGTTCAATCCCTAAAGATGCTGGTGTAGCAAGCCGAGGGGGCTTCTCCCATTCCAGCGTCCACCTGTCGCTCCCAATGTTTCTGTAGACGACATAAAAATTTAGTTATTGACACGGACTGCGTGGTGTTCTAATTTGTGGGTGAAGTCAAATTTCGGGCGACGATTTGAACTGGGCTGGCCCGGGCCAAGGGGATTGATATGAAAAAAGTGCTTCTCTTGCTCTGCCTCTCTCTCGTGCCCGTGCTGGCGCTCGCACAAGCGTCGGTTGCCCCAACAAGAGTTGACGCGATTGATTTGCGCTCTGACAGGTGCGTCCCAGTCAAACCCGGCGATACGATTCGGTTCCGGTTTGAGATGCGGCCGGACAAGCCTCTGCCGGAACAGGTGCGTTTCAACGCGTATCCGCAGTTCTTCAAAACCCCTTTTGGGCCGCCGCCGATGGGGTTCTCTGAGACTCTCCCCCTTCAGATGCGTTCGGTTATACGGCAGGCGGCGTCGGATACTTGGGAGTACGTTGGCATAGTTCAGCAGACCGCGCGAAGTGGCGATTATCAGATGACTGATCTGAATGCGAATTTCAACTACGTCGACAGCGGGCAGCAGTTATCTTCAAATGCGCCTTTGACCGACGAAGCCTTGCACGAGATTCAGAAATATCACGTGTGCGTGACCGATGGCTTTGTCCCGATCGAGCCGACGAAGGGCAAGATCGTAAAAGTCGACCCGGTGATGTGAAGGACAGATCGAATCATGTGACGAACTGGTTTGAGGCGCGGGCTAAAGCCCGCGCCTCTTCACTTTTTATGGTGTGCTTGAATGTCCGGGCTGAAGCCCGGACCTATCTCAGAGGTAAAGGCAACGACGGAGATTCTGAGCTGCGCTCAGGACGACTCCACACCCACCCAAGCAGAGCTTGAATGGGCCCCCGCAGTGGCCGATTTATCTGCTACTGCAGCAGCGTGCCGTTTTCGGGTGGGGATTTGGGGTCTTCGGGGGGGATGACGACGGCGGCGGCGACTTTGTCGTCGGGGTCGAGGAGGGCCAAGGCTGAAGCCTTGGCTTACCTGGAAGGTGGAGCGGTAGGCGGCGGTTCGACTAGGTGGGGAGTTCAATGCCCATTTCGCGGGCGATGTCTTCCAGGGTTATGCCGTCGAGCCATTGGTGGCGGTCGCGGGTATAGTCGCCGCGGCCGGAGCGGAAGGCCATGAGGAAGCGCACGACTCCTCCGGGACCGAATTCACGGTGAATTGCGTCCAGCGTTCGGCGCTCGAATTCTTCCTCGCTCATTTCGCTCACGCGGATGGGGGCTGCAGAAGCCATGGTTGCCTCCGTTGCATCCAGTCTACTCTGCGACGGGAAGCAGACTCCAGGGGCTGAAGCCCGGTTCGCGGGAGCGGCGGAATGCCAAGGCTGAAGCCTTGGCTTACCTAGAAGCAAAGGCGAGAAGCAGATTCCCTTCGGGAATGACAATGGAGCTGCGGTTACTGCAATAGGGTTCCGTTCTCTGGTTGAGTCTTCGGGTCTTCCGGTGGGATAACGACTGCTGCGGCCACTTTGTCGTCGGTATCTAAGTTCAAGAGCTTGACGCCGGAGGTGGAGCGGCCGGCGGAGCGGATGGTTTTGGTGTCGATGCGGATGATTTTGCCGAACTGGCTGATGAGCATCATTTCAGTCGTGTCGTCGACGAGGTTGATGGCGGAGACTTTGCCGATTTTGGCGGAGGTCTTCATGGAGATGACGCCTTTGCCGCCGCGGGACTGGAGGCGGTAGGCGTCGACGCCGGTGCGCTTGCCGAAGCCGTTCTCGCTGACGGTGAGGATGAGGCAGGGGGTGAGACCGAGTTTTTCGTCGAGCTTGGCGAGCTTGGCCTGGGCGGCTTCGGAGATGGCGGGGGCGGCGGGAGTGTCGTCGGCGGTGGCGAGTTCGAGAGGCTGGGCGGAGGCGGAGTCGGCGGCCTCGTCGATGGCGTCCTTGACGTGGGAGGCGAGGCCGGCGGCTTCGGCGCGGGCCAGCCGTTCTTTATTGCGGGCTTCGTTGGAGGGAGTGACTGCGGCGCCGATGACGTAGTCGCCCTTGCGCAGGTTGATGCCGCGGTTGCCGGTGGCGGGGCGGCCCATGGCGCGGAGGTCGGCCTCGGAGAAACGGATGGCCATGCCGTCGTGGGTGGCGAGGAAGATGATCTGCTGGCCGTCGGTGATGCGGGCGCAGACCAGCTCGTCGTTCTTCTCGATATTGATGGCGATGATGCCGCGGGACTGGACGTTGGAGAAGTCCTTGAGCGCGGTCTTCTTGACGGTGCCCTCGCGGGTGGCGAAGAGGACGTACTTGGATTCCTCTTCGAGGTCGCGGACGGGGAGGATGGTGACGACGCGCTCGCCGGGCTGGAGGTCGACGAGGGAGGCCATGGCCTTGCCCTTGCCGGCGGCGCCGACGTCGGGGACCTCGTAGATTTTCACCCAGTAGACGCGGCCGGTGTTGGTGAAGCAGAGCAGGTAGGCGTGGGTGGAGTCGATGATGAGCTGGGCGACGAAGTCCTCTTCGCGGGTCTTCATGCCGAGGCGCCCGGTGCCGCCGCGACGCTGCTGGCGGTAGACGGAGATGGGGGTGCGCTTGAGGTAGCCGGTGTTGGTGACGGTGACGGCGACCTGCTCGTCGGCGATGAGGTCTTCGAGGCCGAGCTCGGCGGTCTCGTCGAGGATGG